>MDSZ01094508.1_pt1 | contig 14945 bp, 32 predicted proteins | sample 811201 | NCBI WGS metagenome assembly MDSZ01 (sample SAMN05326647, study PRJNA326480) | marine metagenome | isolation source: seawater | place: Indian Ocean: North | collected 2010
TAGTCATAGTGATTGATTTTTATATTTAATTTGATAGTTCAGAAAAGTCTTGCCGTCTATTGCCGTATTTTTATGAAACAAAAAACCCCAGCATCCCAACGTAGTTTGCAGACTGGAAGGAAACTGGGGCTCTTTTAACAGATAGCTTGGACCAACCAATCTTGCAGGAACGATAGTCCAAGCATCTTTTACCAATGCATAGAGACACTATGGAGGGGAGGTCCTACTCAAGCTGCTGGCAAACCCCTTTGCCTTTTACTAAAACAGAACCTGTAATCCCCATGAAAATAATTCTAGTCATAATAAAAGAATTGTCCAGTAAAAATTAATTTAAATTTTCACTTTACTTTGAATACACAATTTTTATACTAGGACCAGTTGTTGTACTGGAGTGCTCGGAAATCCAGATTGGTAGTTGTTTCTCCCTACCTTGTCTATGAGAATCTGGAAGGAAAGTATTAGAAGTCAGCAATCGTCAAGTGTCATTGCTTGACGGGATGATACTTTTAGGGTTCTTGATTGCATGAACCTTCCTACCTTTTATATCATCCCAAGATCCTTTCATGTTGACCTCCCCAGTGTTTTTAACGAAGCGAAAATGCTGGGGTTCTTTCTCACCAAGAATACTTATCTTAGTATCCGTGTGCTGACAGAGAGTGATGGAATCTTCCATCTGAGATAGTGATCTCCAGCATCTGCTGTGCAATGTCTCTGATTTCTACCTGGGCATGTTCGGAGTTTCTTAGCTTTTGAAAGTGCATGAAAGATCTGAAATTAAAGGTCATCACCCATCTGAGTTGATGAGCATAAGGCAATACATATCTAGCTATTTCTTTGGCTCTACTTCTATGAACTCCTTCTTTGATCAACATGGTTATCACCTTATGGTAATCTTCATGCTGCCTTTGTAGTTGATCCAGTGTCTCGTTCTTTAGATCTTCAGGCCAATCCTCTGGCAAATAGTACAAATCATCCTTCATTTCTTTGTAGCGGGCCGATTCTGTATTTATTGAAACTCCACTTCTATGTTTTAAACAATGGATGTGGGATGCAATATCCCCCTGAATATGAAAGGACAACATAGAATGCTCAAAGGGGGTCCCATGTTCGTTTTCTGCAAGAAATTTTAAAAGTTTAGGAATTCTCTCTAGCTTTTCAAAAGTGACTTCTTGGTTAGTAGAGGCCCATGCTGCTCTTGCATGGCTAGTATCAGATCCAGCAAATTCTAGCAAAGTGACTTTGTTTAAACATCTCATTTCAAAGAGCCCCAGTTAGGTTTGTCATAAGGCCAAGGATGATATACCTCATAAAAATAATGCAATTCTGGCATATCTGGTATCGTATAAAAAATACATTCGATTTTAGGATTCATTAAGGTAATGTCAAACGGATGTGATCCAAGCAAAAAGGTAGGGAATATAATAGGTAGGAGAAAGTTTTGATATTGCATATCGGAATAGATGAAATTGAATTGGAAAATTCAGATTCATGGAAGCTAAATCATCTATATAATGTTGGGATTGATTATGAATCAAATAAAATAGAAGCAATTTTCATATTAAATGATGAAAAAATAGTTCTATTTGACTTTACAAATTACGATATGAGATTATCAAACAGGTGGGGTGACTATAAAATATCTGTTGGAGACACAGGGATCACCTTGGAGTTTATTAGTCGCTATAAATCATAGGTCATTGATCATCCTGTTTTGTTTTTTCATTTTGTGAACAAGCCACCCAGGTGGATGTAATTCAAGGATTGGCTCATACTCTTTGACATCAATTCCTTCATTGATTTTGTTTTTAGATTTTTCTATCCAATCCAATAAGTGAAGGATATTGTCCCTATATTGGATTCTTCCTATCTCTAAGGCCTTTTCTCCCAAATGTACAACTTGTACCAAGTAAGGGGGCCTTTTTTGGACAAAGATAAAATAAAAATCCCAATTTTCATCTTCTAGGATTTCTCTTGCTCCATCAGCATAAATTGCTGCTTGAACATGATAACGAAAATCATTTGACCAGAGATCCCTTTCTATTTTGTCTTTTGTCGCATCCACAGTTGACTTTAAGTCAATGACTACTTTTTGTTCATTATTCCTAAAGTCAGATCTCCCTTTCATTAAGGTTTGTAGCTCACGATCATTCCACATCATCGTTTCTTCAGCATTTCCTAATTTTGGGTCTATCAGTTCTGAAGCTCTTCTGTGATTGTCGATGGACTCTTTCATAAAATGAATCATATCCCAATCACTAACATTCAAAATAGTTTTTTCAGGATTAGATTTTTCTGCATCTTTCCATGCCCTTTTACCCTCTGAAGATCTTTTGTCAGCATCTGGGCCGATCACATATCGTCTAGCAAATTTTTCTGGCTCTAGAATCAAAGTATGAAAAGCAGTTCCAAGTCTCATAGCAGGAGTTTCTGTATCTACATCCATAAAATAATGATCTACGGACTTGTTTATCTTGTCTAGAGAGCTCTTTGATAACCCAATCCCCCTAAACATGTCTCTTTCTTCTTTTGTCAAAAACCCCTTGTTTCTTTCAAACATCCACGAAAATTTTTGAAGTTTATCAAAAAGGGCTTTTTCATCCCTAGTCATTAAATTCACATCAAAATCCATATTTAGCTCCTTTCAACCCTAAAAATTTGAGCCTCTAAAAACTTTGCTGCTCCTTTCATACTTTCTTGGGATACTGTTTCTTCATTTTCTTCCCAGTGAAGATGGTTGTTTTCATTTTCAGAAATAAGATTTCTTTCTATTTGAGGATCTAATTTTTTGATTACCCCACCATTTTCTAAAAATTCCTTTACTTTTTTATCTATGGTTTCTCTATCCACACCCTTTTTTTCATTAGATGTAAATTTACCAACAAACATTCTTCTGTTTTCGTTCTTACCTACATTATAGGAAGAATACTTTTGATCTTTTTGCTCGTTTATAGATTTTAATTTACTGTTTATTTTCTGAGTTTCATGCATGAGGGCCATCTGTTTCCTTACTTCTGAAGTTTGTATAGTTATTTGTAAGAGAAAAGAATCTAGTACATTCATTGTCAAAGAAAACCTTAACCTTACCAGTATTTGATATTTTACCCTTCAAAACTGATATTTCAGCAATTCCCCTTTCTGGTGAATTATAATCATAATAATCATCTCTATATATAGAAAATACCCTCCAAGCTGCTTGTTCAATATTACCAGATTCTCTTAAATCAGATAATGAAGGTCTTTTTGATTCTCTATGTTCTACACCTCTGTTTAACTGGGAAAGTGCTAAAATATTTATATTTAATGTCTTTGCAGTATAGGCCAAAAGGTTGACAGCATGTCCTAGCTGCTCATCTCTAGTACCAAATTTACCTGCAATTGAAATCAATTGCAAATAATCAATAACAACAAATTTAACATTATATTTCCTAACACATCTTCTAATAATAGCAACCATTCTATTTAGATCTTTTGTAACATCATCAACAAAAACACCACCTTTTTCTGGTTTATTAGGATCAATTAACAAACTACTAGATAAACTAAAAAGTTTTTCCCAATCCTCGGTTTGAAGATCTCCTGAAGATATTTTCTTATATGCAATTTTAGAAGCATTAGAAATCATTTTGTCCATGATTTCTTCCTTAGACATTTCAATGGAAAAAATTAATGAACTCATGTTTTGTTGAATAGCACAATTTGCTGCCCACTGAACTGCAAGAGAGGTTTTTCCCATTGCAGGTCTTGCAGCAAGAACATCAAAATGTTGCAACCTTACACCACCTGTTAGCAAATCATCTAAATCTCTGAGTCCTGTTGAAATAACATTAGAAGGAACCTCTCCTTCAGATTTTTTCTCTAGAACCTTCATCCTTTCCAAGAATAAATTGTGGTGGTCAAATACTGTTTGATCCATTGAATCAGATCTTATGTTTTCCATTCTAGAAACTAATTCACTGATTTTTGACATTGGATCATCTGCGTCATTTATTTCTTTCATTGCAACTGTGAGTAGTCTTTTTGCTTCCCTTCTAGAAAATGCTTTTACTACTCTTTGTGCATAGAACTCTATTGACGAAGGTGCTGGTGCATTGTTTGCAAGTTCTTCAATTTCGCTTTCAGTAATATTGTCATCTGGATAATTATCATTTGTCCTTTTAGAAACAGAAAGGGGTTCTAGTGGTTCATTATTCTCATACATGTCATGCATCGTAGAGAAGATACGTTGACACTTCTTATCTGAAAAATCTTTAGAACTAATTATTTCAAGTGCATTTTCTATAACCTCATTGTTTAAAAGAATACATCCAATTATTGCTTTTTCTGAATCATAATCCTTGAAATAGTCTTTTTTATCTTCCATGAAAACCTTTTAAAGAGTAAGAAGTGCCAATTTATTGTTAATCTTTTTTTAGTAAACTATTAACAACATTACTAAGTTCTGAAACACTTGAAGAATTAAGAGTGATTGAAATTTTATTAGCACTCTCAGGACTTAAACTCTTAATGTGAGTAAAGTGTTCCTGCAGCATTAATAAAAGATTAGCTAATTTATCAATCATTTCTTTGATTTCTTCATGATTATTACTTCTTTCCTTGTATACGATCTTTCTTCTTTCCATGTCTTCAATTATCAAATCCTTTAGTGATTTAACCTCAGACATCAAAGATGAATTATCATTTATTTTCTTATCTTCATTTTCAGATATTTGCATTATAAGTTTATCAGCCTTATTTTTTTCATCTATCTTTCTTATATTTTCTAGCTGCTCCATTGTTAGTGTTTTTCTGTTAAACTCAACTTTTGGTAATATTTTATGCTCTCTAATTATTTTATAGAATGCAGTCTTTCCTATTTTTAAATACTTAACTGATTGGCTAATAGATAATCTTTCTTCATCATCCTTGTAGTATATATCTGACAACTTTATTTTTAAAGATCTAAGATCACCTATTTTTGGGTAATATTTACCATCACCTTTATATAAATATGATTCATTTTTTGGGGTTAATAATTCACGTTTATTTATCATTTCTATCAGACAGTCCCTTAAAACATTAATTTGATATTCGTCATAATGTTTAGCTAAATATCTAGAAATAGATTTATATGAAGTATACTCATCTGATGAATCTTTAATGAAGTTGATTACCTCTATCTTCATTTTATTCTTTGACTCTTCATACAAAGCATTATCAAATTTAGGAACCTTTTTTGGTTTTCTTTTTATCATTTTAGATTTATCTTCAAGTTTATCCTGAACGAATTTGTGCAACAAAGATTGATTGTCAATTTTGATGTCTTTGATGTAAAGATCGCTTCTATTTGACTTATTTTTCAAAAGAGAAACGGATTTCTTTAGTTGCTTTTTTCTTGCTGTTGACATTTTAAGCCTTTTTTGAATTAGAAATTAAGGATTCTGCTTTATTTTGTATGAAATTTACAAGCCTTTGATCTAAAGCAGTATTTATTTCTTGTGGAGTAAAGTGTATTTGTGTCTCAACATTTAATAACTTTATTAAGTATCTTGTAGAAACACCACTTTGGAACAACTTTGTTTGCAATTCTGATTTACCCAGAATCCCAATATTTTCTTCTATCTTTTTTTGTCTTGGATTGTTCATAATTCATCTACCTCTATCCCTTGTTTTCTCCTTAAAAGTTTTGCCAGTTTCTTTCTGTCGTGCATTTTATTGCACTTCCTCATAAGTGTGTCCCATTGGTTATTAAGTTCCTCTTCATAGTTTTCTTCTGTGACACTTTGCGTAAATTCAGCAGCAATGTCTTCAACCGTTTGAACAGGTCCATCTACTTTTGCTGAAGGAGAACCACCGCTATCGGGTGTCATTGTTATTTCTGCATCATCATCTTCACCACCACAGATTCCTGCTATCGCTTGAGCACAGTATCTTCTTGCATAGGTAATTGATGAACCAAATGCCTGTGGATCTCTTTTTACAGGGGCCAACTCGTACTTGGACATCATCCATTGACCAGAAATATGATCCAAACGATTAATCAAAACTCCCTTGCTGGGCCATTGTGTAAGGGCCAACCCAAACTCCGAAAAAACTGGGTTAATCTTTTGCAGAGTGGCCTCTAATGAAGCAAATCTATTTTTATAGTGAGGATTCCTAGAATCATACTCAATTACGTTTCCCATTTTCATCTTTGCATGTATCCAAGCAATAATAAGTTGGGAACAATTTTCTGAAAATGAAAAATCATCACCAAAATGACAGACAGGTTGTCCTATATTATAAGGTGAAGAATCGTAAATTTCGGCCTCTTCTGAAGTTTCTTCACTCACGATGTCTGACTCTTTTTCTTTACTCATTGAATCTTCTCATAAGAAGTTAATGATTTAGAGGACCATCCCCTAAATTCAATGAATATATATTATGTATAAAACTCTATTCATGCAAGGTTAAAATTTAAATTAAATTTTTTAAGTTGAAAATTAGGCAACTGGACTCTATTCTGAGCCTGTTTGGTGTTTTTTTGATTATTTCTCAAGGAGATCTCATGGATAAAACTGTGACGGTTAGTGTCGAGAAACGAATCAAATTTTCAAAAACCATCCCAATGAACGAAAAGGTGGAAGACCATAAGGAATGGCTGGAAGAAGAAATTATGGACCACCTTGATACTCTTCCTATTGAAATTGACTATGAATATGATGACTTACACCCAGAAGATGATGGGGAAATTATGATGGCTGAATTAGTCAAAATGGAAGACTAGTAAGAAAGGGAGGGGTAACACTCTCCCTGGAAAAACACTATGGACAAATACATCTTTATTGATGAGGAAAACTTCTTTAAAGGAATGAAGATTATTGTCAGTGCTGCTCAGTGGACAGGACTAAATTCTCATCCACATGACAAGAAAAGAAACAGGATTGTTTCTCCTTACTTACGAAGATCAGATCCATCTCAAGAGATTTGCCGTGAATGCAAAAATAAACTTGTTGATCATGGGAAAATGAAAAAAACAAAAGGAGAAGATTCTATGGGAGATGGGAGAGTAAAGGTCTGCCCTGGTGATTGGATTATTAATTTTAATGATGATTATTGGGCATGTCCCCAATATCTATTTATAAAAATATATAGAAAGATTGAAGAAAATGGATGATGATAACACTACTAGCAGACCCTTTGATTTCTCTAAGGCTATGCCTAGATCATGGACTAAAAAAGAGGAAGAAAACAAAAAGGTTAATAAAATGGCTTACTTTTTTTCATTTTTGATTTGGATACCAATTATAGTTACAGTCTGTAAATTTTGGTGGGATTTTGGACTATGGCTTTTTCGATGAAAGATAATTCATTCTTGGAGGACACAATAGATCCAGTAGCACCCGATGCAGAAAAAATACTCGTAGACTGTTCTTCTGTAAAAGGTAGAGTTGAATTGATTAGAAGAGAAAGAGATATGAGCAAGGCCGCTTTTGCAAAAAGCATAGGCCTAACACCACAGGGGTATCAATTTGTTATAAAAAATGATCAAATATCAGATCAGACAGCTATTGCCGTAGAATACAGACATGGATTTTCTATAGAATGGGTAAAGACAGGGAAGGGTAAACCAAGAGTTGATCAATGGGATAATATCAGAAAGGAAATAGAAGATACCCTACTAAGAGAAATTAATTCATTTTTTTCACAGAAACTAAGAAGAACAAGGCCAATGTTGGCAGACAAGGATAATCATGCAAAGCAATTCAGATAGCCAATTGCCTTGGGAAATTGATGGTAGTCAGGTGAACCGTCCAGGCAGAAAACCTGGTCAATTGAAGGGATCAACCTACAATGTTCCTAGTAGGAGACAAGTCTCTGTAAGTCTTTTGTTGTCAGATATTGATAAAATTGATTTTATCTCAAAGAAAAGAAATGTTGCAAGATCCAAGATTATCAGTGAACTGATCAACACTCATCCAGCAATATCAAAAATGCAAATAGAGTGATAAAATGTTCAAAAAATTATCAGTGCTTGCAATTTATATTCTTTTACCATTTGTTTGTTTTTCACAGAAGTCAATACATGACATTCCTGATGAACTAAGAGTTATTGATAATGAATATCAGTCTGCAAATGTAGCTGTCTACATGGAATCATGTATAAAAACACTACATACGATCTTTGTACAAAATGGAGTACCTCTGTCTAATTCTAGAATTGGATCGTTTCAGATATGTGGTTGCTCTTTTGATAAAATTAGAACAGATTTTGATGAAGAAACATACTTAAGAATAATGGAAAACAGTCAAAAGGTGATGGTTTCTATAGTGGACAAAAACGTAAAAGAGTGTACGGTGAAATACTCAGACTACTGGATAAAAGAGTATAGCCCAGAGATAGATACATGAAATGATGATTTTAAATTACAAGCCACCAAAAAGCATCACTAGGAAGTATACAGATTACTGGACAAACAAAGATGAGATAGAGTTTATACTCTATGACCTGCCAGTTGAGTGTGTAATAAGAGGGTTTGATCTTGAGAGAAGTCTTGAAGGAATGTATTATGGACTTTTGAAAAGAAAAATACCTAAGGATTGGAACAAACAAGAACTTATTGGTATAGTGAACTTTGCATTAAACAATAAACCTGAGATTTGGAATCTTGGATTAAAGCAAGAGAATAAAACTAACAATAAATGGTGTATTAAATATCCATCTAGAGAAATTGTTGTCTACACATCATACTAATTATGTTTGAAATTACACCTTTTCATTTATCAATAGGGAAAGGTTGGTTTAGTAACCAACAAGGATTTTGTTTAGAATTGGATTTTTTTACAATTAATTTAGTAACAAGAAGTCCCTACAAAAACTTTTGGGGTTCCTTGTTGGGGATCTATTTAGACATCTGGAAAGAAGACGAAAAATGGAAAAAAGAAATTAGCGGAGATTTTTTATATCTTCGTCAGTTTCTGAAAAAGAAGGTCCATTCCTTAGAAGATCTTTAAGGGATAGTCTTTCTGGTTTTTCTGGAGTAAGCCTACCTGCTGTTATATTCCTCTGTGCTCGTATATCTTCATTTGTAAAAGTCCAACACTGACCGTTTTCTCTAAGAAACACAACCCAATGTATTGAATACTCTGGGGAGTAATCAATAACAATCTGTGCTAGACCCTCTCCCATTGGAGTCTCTACAGGAATTGGAGGATTTAGTTGCAACAGGTTCATAATCTACCAGTTGTGACCTTTTTTCCAGTTTTTGACAAGTGGCAACAGGTTTTCTTTTGCCAATTCATCTAGCTCAATTAGGTCTGAATCTCTTTCACAAAGTTTTGTATAGAGATTTTTATCTTTTGACCACTCCATTCCTGTCCAAAATTCAAATCCTGGGAATCTAGCTTTCCAAATGCAGGTTTTTTCATAGCCTGGACAGACATAACTATAGTCTTCACCTATGGATTCTAAATACATCATCTCAAAATACTGAGTGTGTGATCCTAGAGAAAGTTTTGGCTCATGATAATTCCAAGCAAATTGCAATGAGATAGGAGCAGGTTCCATTCTGATGACAGAAAAAGCCACTAGCTCATCATAATCATAGATTTCCAATATTTGTTTTTTACCAGGCTCAATATCAAAAAGCTGTTCAATGGGCTGAGTATCATCAAATCCTTTTGCTGCTAGATAAGATGACCAAATATCTTGATACCTTGTAAAATCAACATTCTTTGTGAATTCATAATTAATTCTTTTTGGTATTTTGTGTTTCTTAGAGTTTTTTAGTGCTGACAAGTCATAACGAACTTGTCTACCTTGAAACCAAAAAGGAGGTTCGTATTCATGAGGCAACCAACCTGTTTCAAGAGCACTCTGTTCTTCTAACTCGTCAAATGTTGCAAGCATCGTTGCATATTGCCAATCAAAATGAGTAATCCTTCCTGCAAGATGCTGAAAAAATAATCTCATTTCTACTCCGATTCTATGAGTTTTCTAAAATCCTCTTTTTAACCATCTCTAGAATTCCTACAAGTTTTACTGGATGGGAGGGAGTTGTGTAAACGGTTACTGAGTTTTCAGTGAAAGGGTCTTCAGGATTAGATAAGATCACTATTCCACAACTAGCATTTGCTACTGTTTCATCAAGACCTCCATCAAAATCGTCTAAGGCCACAGCAAACATATCTAGTATTTCTTCTTTGGATTTATTCTTATCTGAAAAAGGCAGGATTTTTAATTCAGGCTTGGATTTCGTAGTCGTAGGTAAGCTCTTCTCCTCTTTGGATTGATCGAAGGGTTGTGATTCTTCCATCTTCATGTTTGCAGTTTGGGCTAGATGATGAATTCAAATAGAATGAAATATTCATTTGATTCAAGGTAATGTCAGGAACCCAAATTTTGTTCTCATCTACATAGAGAAAGTCTAGGGCCAACTTTCTTACAGATTTTGGAAATCTGTTTAGATCAGAAACGGGCATTTCAAAGAAAAGATTATCACAATCTGGGAAAGGGTTGATGTTTTCAGGAATATTACGGATCGCAAAAACTCCTATTCCGTGAATATCTGAAGGAGCAAGTCTAGTCCAAGTTTCATTTTTGGCATAATACCTAAACTTATCAACAAATGTCATGCCTTGTCTATTTCAAGGATTTGCCTGGTTTGTTTCTTGCTCTATTTTTAGAAGCTCTTTCATTTACCAATTTACCAGATTTTGTATGAGACTTGTCTACTCCCTTGCCATTAGGATTTTTTCTATTAGCTCTTTGTAACTCTGCTCTATATCTTTTTCTGGCTGGAGTAGCATGATATGCTGCATCATATAGTTTCTTAGAAAGAGGAGTCTTGCTCTTCCCTTTTCCTGCTAATTTGTTTCTTCGTTGTGGGACTCGTTTTACTCTTTTGATGTCTGCAGCAGAAACTTTTCTTTTGTTTCTCATTAATAACTCCAAATCCAAGGTCTTGGCCCCTTAGTTTCTCCTGTCTCTAGTGTATCCAGATGGATAAATCTTGAACCATGAGAACCCTTTTGAGCAATACCCACTCCTGAAAAATCATATCCCATTGCCACACTAAGAAAAAGGTGAGCATGTGCTCCGGAAATTTGAACGTCAATGGCTTTTCCTGAAGTGTGAGGTCCATCTATTCCTGTAGAAGAAACATTGCTATTGTGTTCAGGGCAACGATAGGCCGAACTGATCCTCATGGGACGATCCCAATCTGGATCAGTCCTTACCGCTTCCAGCAGTTCCATAAACGGCCCATCCATCCCTGGAAACTCGCAGTTTCCACATTTGCACTGAAGCTCTTTTTGAGAAAAATGTTTTGTTTCAAAGCATTTCATTTTATTTCCTAAATAACCTTGCTGCTCCTCGAATTCCAAAAGATGCAGCAATAATTACCCCAAGACTGTATTGATACCAATCTGGCATCATTTCCAATTGTTCAAAACCTCTTGCCACTACTCCCTCAAGACCAGGAATAAATGCCATAATCATTGGGATTGAAAACAAAACACACAGCCATTCATCTTTCCAAGAATTTTGGGCACCTTTGATGGCCTCCAAATCCCAATCTACTTCTGCTGTTGCCTTTCTTTCATAAACAATAGCCTCTGCATTTTTTAGTGCTACCTCTGCAGCAGCATTGGCCTTGGTTTTTTCCACCTTGCCCTCTATCCAACTGGAAGCCAAACTAACTAAGGGTCCTAGCATTTGAATCATAACGCTGTCTCTTCCAAAGGGAAGTCACCTTGTACAGAATGGTGTTTTAAGAACAAGTCTAAGCTTTGCCACTTGATCTTCTCTTCATCGCAATAGGTAACTTCCACAATTCGGTCATTTTGACGAACAAAGATGCAAATCACTTCCTTACCGTCACCAATCCTTTTTATCATACTCACTTTTTAAGTCTAGGACTTCTGCCCTTATCCTTTTTGTACAACGCTGCATCTGCCTTTCTAGCTCCACCTTTGCCTGTAACAAAAGAACGTACTCGTCCTCTTGCCCATGCTTCCATGCTCACATTCCGTGAACCAGAACTGAGGTAAGCTCCTTGACCTTTTCGGTAAACTGCTCTCAAAGTGGACGAACTAAAACCATATTTTTTAGCTGTTTCTCTTAGATATTTCTTTGTTGCCTCATTCAAAGGTTTTGCCTTTGGTTTACTTTTTTTTGCTACTGCCATTTTTCCTCTTCTTTTTGAAAAGTGGATGAACTTGTGGCTTTGAAGCCATTTTCGTTCTAGATTTGGAGACACCTTTTACATCAATGTACATGCCTTTTTTGTAAAGCTCTGAGGTTTTCTTGATTTCAGCAGCCTTTCTACTTTTGCTTTTAGATCCAGCCAAGTATTTTTTAGGAACTCCTGTTGCCTTATCTTTGGGAACCCTTGAAAATTTTCTTTTTTTCTTCATCTAACCCCTTTTTGGTAATTTCATCAATTGTTCTTCCGCATCCAATGCAGATTTTGTTTTTGTCAAGTTTGCATACTCCAATACATTTTTTCAAATGAAATCATCCTCTCCTATGTAAATGAATTCTGCCTTTTCATAAGGTATATGGAAGAATTGTTCACCTGTTATTATATTTGGTCCTTCTACAACCCTTAGTGAATCTTTTGTTAAGAATTTACTATTAACTCTGCAGAATCTATCCAGTATTCTATTAAAAATGTAAAAATCTATGTCATCATGTTTTTCTAAAAGTTTGCTTTTTCTTTCTGGTATTCTTATGTCACCTCTACCTCTGGGCCATCTACTATACCAGATATTGTTTACCTCTCCTTCAGAATAAAAAAGATTGCCATCCTTTTCTGAAATGATGTCTACACCATAGTCTTCTTTATCACTGACAATGGAGTGTCCATTTTTTACTAAATATTCTGAAAGAACCTTTTTCATTGAACCATCAAATTGATTGTACAGTTCCTGAGAAAAAGGCTTTCTGGGTTTTCTATATGTTGTCACTTCTTCTTTTTTGTTGTCATCTTTTTCATAGGCTTACGGCCCTTCATGGCTTTAGAAGAAGAAGTCTTTTTGGCCCCCATTTTTGAACCTGTTGCCTTCTTTTTCTTTTTTCTTCCCATTCCAGCCACCATGTTTGGTGTTAAAAGTTTATTCATCTTTTCTCCTTTTTCAGTAAGTTCTTGGGAGTTCTTTTTGAAAATACCCTGTTTCTGCAAGCTGGAGACAGCAATACCGTAAGCTGCTCCTTTGGGGAGTCCTCGTTTTTGGATTTTGGCAACAGTGCGATCCAATATTTTCGGCATGTTTCTTCTCTTTTAAATGTAGGGTCTGTGATTAATGAAATTATAGAATCAGAAAAATCCTCAAAAGGGATGTAAGCTCTCCACTGGAAACCCTTAGAAATTCTACTCTCTATTCTTTTCAATCTCTTCCTTACCCTCAAAATCTTTAAGGATTTTTTCTAAGTATAGACTAGCATCCATCAGTTCTTCCTGCAAATGCTGACACCAATGAAAAAACTCTATGTCATCTCTATCTAAGGTTTTACGGTATTTGCCGTATCCTTCATGTGCTCTTGCACAGTATTTTATTAACAAAGATTGAAGAACAGAATCATTAATTCCCTTGCTACCTTTTCCATTTTGATTTTCCATAATAAACTCCATTAAAAATGAATGGCATATTCTAATGAAGTGTATTGCTATAATTCAAGTCCATCAACCAAAGGAGAATCCTGTATAACAGAGGAAAATAGTTTAGTTGCCAGTAATCTGGATTGCTCCTGTTTTTCCAGAATCAAATTGATTTTATTAAGAATTGTAAGGATCTCTTTTTGTCTTTCAATAGTAGGTAATTGCATTACTTTCTTATGCTTGTTCCCAAAGAGTTGGGTCTGGTTCTGGATGAGCATATCTTTTCAATCCATTTTTTAGCTGTTTTTTGGTTTTGCATCCACAAGATGTCGAGTCACCACTTAATAATTGACTAGTTGGGGCATGTACTGTATTACCACAAATACACTTGCACTCCCAGTAGGTTGATTTTCTGTGACCTGAACGAGTTTTTTCTGAAATATCTATAACTAATAATCTACCAAAGATTTGTCCATCTAAATCAATAAAGTTCATATCACTTTGATAACACCCACATGATTTTGACTTACCCTTTCTTAGCCTTGCTCCAGAAACAGATCTGATTGTTCCACAATCACATTTGCAAATCCAATGAATATCTTTGGATTGACCATAACTTCTGCTTTCATCTATATAAAGCACAGTCCAACGCTCAAACCTCTGATTGCTAATATCTTTAAAGTTGCTTCTTCTTTTCTTTGGAGGATATGCAGGTTGCTCATGATCTAGTTGTAAGTTGTTTTGCATAATCTTCTGTCCCTAACAAAAGATGATTGGAAAAAAGGATGACATCCTGAAGATCATAGAAGACCTTTTTGTCCACCCAAGCATAGTTTTTATTATGAAGACGGATTGTTGCTTCTTGGAGAAGGATTCCCTTAGAACCCCAATAGGGTTTCTTTAGCCTGAAGCCGTGAGTCTGTAGGAAGGAATTGTATTCAGAAAGAGAGGAGTGTTCACCAAACATCGGCCCTCCTGGGGATGCTATTTTGTTCTTGATCTAAAAATGATCTCCAGCTAAGATTTAGTTGCTAAAGTTACTTTTTGCAACTAAAAAACTTAAAAAGGAGAAGATCATGTTTCTAGTAGGATCTAGACAAGAAAGAGAACTATGGAACTTCTGTAAAGATGAATTCAAAAATGATGCAGAATTTGCTTATTCTCAATATATGGAAAAAAAGAATAATCAAAAATCACGATTATTGGATAAAAGCCTGGGCTTTCTTTCTTTAAGAAAGGCCCCTTTTTAAGGGCCTCCTGGCTCCTTTTATAATAATTATTTATAATAAAAGCAAGTTAAATTTTAATTTAACTTCTAAATAGCTAATTCCATTTGATTTTCTACATTCTTATTCCAAAATTCAATTCTGTTTTGATTGTAGAAGTAAA
>MDSZ01207191.1_pt1 | contig 14943 bp, 19 predicted proteins | sample 811201 | NCBI WGS metagenome assembly MDSZ01 (sample SAMN05326647, study PRJNA326480) | marine metagenome | isolation source: seawater | place: Indian Ocean: North | collected 2010
AGTTGTAACCGCATCTGCTGCAATATCAACAACATTCGCATCAATATTCTCAGCGGCGATACTAAGGGCAATCTCGTCTGTATCGTCATTATCAATAAGAAGGGCCGTTGCCCCCGAGTCATTGTCGTTTTCAATCTCAACACCATCGCCATCTATTTTAACAAATCCATCAATGTTCATGGTAAGATCGGCAGCGTGTCCACCATCATCAAATGTTGTAATTGTTGTTGCGCCGTCGGCGGCTACTTGAATTTTAAAGTGGTCATCAGTATCTGCTGAGCTTACAATTTTAAAATCAGTGCCACCGTCCGCACAATTAATAATAAGTCCATTGTTGGTGTCAGCACCAGTAGCAGTCAACTCCATACCAGTGGTGGTTGATGTACCGTTACTACCACCAGTTGCAGTAATAACTGCACCCTTTACAATTGGTGTGCCAGCGTTTGCATTATGTGTCAAGGTTGGGGTTATCTGAATACCAGTCATGGTATTGTTGCCGTTTGTCGCAGTCGTATTATCCATATCGACATTGATGCCAAACATAGTGTTGGAGGTGGTCGTGGCCTGAGTTTTATCAAAATCAACATTCAAACCTGTCAGAGTAGAGGCACCAGTACCTTGAAAATCTTTATCTACATCAATTCCAATGTTGCCAAGAGATACAACCTTTAAGGCAGTCGCTGTAGTAGCACTCGCATTTGATTGGCGGATAAGCACAGAATCTCTTGTAACGGTACTGGCTGAACCGTCTTCAATTTTCATAGCACTGCCTTGAGTTAAAGCATCTGCTGAAACATCAATTACATTCGCTGTTGTCACTGCATCTGCTGTAATTTCTAAAACATTAGCGGTTGTTTGTGCTGCTTCGATGTGCATTGCTACTTCATCGACATCATTCGCATCAATTACAAGTGCCGTTAAAGCCTCGCCATCAGCAACTGATATTTCTGCCTTCGCATCGTTCGAAACCCCGGTACTGTGAGGTGTGGATTTTGGTTCTTTTTCGCCAATTCCAAATCTATCTAAAACATATGAATTTATTGCATTCAAAGTACCAGCGCCTTCCGCCTGTATGGAACCTGAAAAGCTGTGTTTATCGCGGTTAAAAACCTGACCAAAGCTGGTTGATCCAGACTGATGTATCTCAGTTAAAGTTGTGGTCATCACATCAAAAGTATTAGCAAATACTGTGCCACTTACTCTAAGGTTTCCAGATACTTGAAGGAAGGGTGGATGAAAAGTGTCTCCAACATCAAGCGTGGTTGTATACGCACTGCCTGTGGCGGGTGTGAATCCCTCAGCCACAATGCCGGGACGAATAAACATTAAAGCAGCATCACCACGAATCGAACGGTGGCCGTCTTTAAACATAACCGAACCGGTAGGTCCAAATGCTCCCGTTACAATTTCGGGATCACAATCAATATATGCCCATCCTATTCCCATCTACTCAATTACTCCACATATTAATATTCAAAATAAATAGTTAAATTAAAACTATTTGCGCCTTTGTCGACGTCTTAACCTCCGAGCTTCTTGTCTTTTTCTTTCGCGTTGGGCTTTTATTCTCTTATCCTTCTTTTTTACGGATGGTTTTTTATAGCGCCGGCGGTCTCTAGCTTCTTCAACAATTTTCTCTTTTTTTACTTTTTTTATAAATCTTCTTATAAGTCGCTCTGAAGGCTCGTTTCTTCTAGATTTTAAATGTACATTACATTTTTTCTTCATTAAATTAATTTACCCCACATTTTTGAAGCCTCTGCCAGAGGGCCAGCTAAAGGTACCCCGGGGTCATCTGGCTCACCTAAATCGGTAGAACCCGGCGTTGGGCCATTAGAGTTGGATAAAGGCTTTGTACCTTCAAATAAATCAACGCCATTGTAGGCATCAACCCCAATGGCATCTAATAATTTTTTCTGGTGTTCATTTATTTTCTTTTTAGTGTTAACTAATTTGCTATAATCTGGTTCAACTTTGGTTTTTGGTTTAGATTTTTTATGCTCTGTAATTGGTTGAGCTGTAGAGACACCTTTGACAACCTCACTTACAATTCCAGAAAGCACACCTTCTTCTAAAAGAGTTTCCTTGACGCATTCTTTAACTAAGGGCTTGATTAGTTTTTTCAATTCTGCTTTATTCATCTAAAGCCTCGTTGAGTAATCTGTTAATTCTATCTGCTTTTGTAAAAATGTTTGGCTCTTTTAAATTTTTTGACTCTTTCATCATATAAGCACCGGGTGTTGAGGGTTCTGAAACGAAATCAAAACAAATTAATTGAAAATCATCTTCAACAATTGTACCATTTTGGCTTTCTTTGACAGAACCCATGCCTCTTGAAGAAATTCCAAGACTAACACCTGATTTTACAAGCTCTTGTAATACTTTTCCAGAGGGTGTGTCTAAAATTCTAACTTTACCCATAACATTTTGCCCCTCCCACCATATGCTAGTGCAAAGGTGAGATGCGTTCTTGAGATTTATTACAGAATCATCTGGGTGATCCAGTTCTCCAAGTGCTCTTCGTTCTTTTACAAGCTTAGAGTAGTTTTCAACCTCACGAACAAGAACTTTGTGTGGATAAATTCTTCCATTTCCATTAACAGTATCTGATTTTTGCATGATTCCAGACAAAATCATACCGCCGCCGGCCACAAACCTTTTCTCTTCTTCAGTTAAAAGGTCTTGACAAACACCACCTTCACATAATTCATAAAATTCCCGTAAAAGTACTTTACCCATAGCTAACTACCTTTACAGCAATGGCGAACTGGTTGTAGCATCCATTTACTAGTCCATGTCTTTCCCATTTCTAACTCCTATTTGTATTCCGTTATCGCAAAATAAAACGTTCAAGATATATGATGTTCCTGAACTTACACACCCTAAAATGAATAAATTCATTAAAGATGTCTCAAACGTAAATAGTTGCGTGTAACAACTAACGCCGCATAAAAATACACCAACCCAAAAACCCATGCACATGGGACAATGAAATAATTCACCAAAACCACGCAACCAATCTTTTTTTGGTCTTATTTTGTTGAAAATTGTTCCATAAATGAGAATTTGAGTCAAACCATAAGCGGCTAATACAAACCACAATAATTCGATCATTTTTCCTCCGTTGTTAAAATCTCTTCTAGATCGTTAATTTGAGATGCCATATTCGCAGCTATCTCTTGAAAAGGTTGTGAGTTTCCAGACACTGATGACAGCTGGTTTACCAGTGCTCTTAATTCATCTAAGATATCCATTGGCTCCTGTGTCATTACAATTTCAGAAATTGCCGTAGGTGGAGGCTCTTCGTATATCTGTCTAAGGTCATCTGATATTCTACTTTTTATTGCTTCTATTGAGCTATCCGTTAAACTTTGAATTTTTGATTCTGGTACAATATCTTTGAATAAGGTAGAGATTGTGCTAAAAACTGCAGCTTCGATTGACGACATGGCGGCTTCACTTTGTGATTTATCTTCAGATATGAGCATCGCATCATACTCTTCTTTTATAATTTTCATCAATCGTTGTCTGGTAATTTTCATAGAATGATTCCTTTAGTTTCCTTTTGGTAAACCATTCATGCACAATATAGCTACTAGACCCGGCACATTATCCTTTACGTAGACACCAGAAAATAATGTTTCGGTTCTACCTCCCACATATGAAATAGCATTGTCTAAGTGTTGGCTGATTTCAGGATCAGATGCCATCTCTGGACTTACCACTAAAAGCAGGGTACCAGTTTTAGGTCGACCCGTTGGTTGTGGACAAGGAGATCTCTTCAAGCAATTTTGTAAAATCATAGAGCCAAGATTAGGGGTCGCTGGCTCAGCTATCATTGTGGAGCCAATAAACATTCTACCATCTGTGCTTAAACATCTTGCAAGATCTTTTGAATCAAAAGATTGTATTGGCGACTGTTCAGCCGATAATCTAAGCACTTGTGTCAATAACTTAGCAAATGCTGTATTTGCAAAAGGGAACATCCCCAGCATACCAACTTTGCCTCTAAGAAGTTTAACTTGCCTTTCGTTGTCAATTACAACGTGAGAGTGCTTTGAAACATCATTAACAAGAGAAAGTGCATTTTTACTAATTGTTGGGTTTAAGCACTCTTGTGCTGTGGGCCATGATGCAACATAGAGAACATCGCCATCGGCTTGAACAGATTTTAAATATCTTTCAAAAACTGAATGTAGCGATGCAGTTGCGCTACCAGTACCGCCACCACCTCCTGACAATACAATCAGCCAATCAACTTTTCCAAGTTTTGTTCGCAGAGCATCTTCAACAACTGCACTGTTTGCATCTAATACTGACTTACCTAAGCTTACATCTTTTCCAATTCCATCAGCATCAGGTATAAGAACAACGTGAGCGTCATCAACATCAGCAGGAATATCTTTTGGGGTTGTGTTGATAAGCAATGTTTTATTGTATCCAATATCTAAAAAAGCTTTTGCCATTTTACCACCACCACCACCGACACCGATAATTGCACAGTTTAATGATGAACCAACTTCGTTATCCGGCAACTGATCTTCGCTAGCTACCTCTTCAGCCTCACCGTAGTGATCTATAAAATCAAAATCATCCATTGTCATCTGTAATCTCCTTTAGATATTCTTCTAATTCTTCTCTAATAATTAGTCTCATTGTTTCTTCTGATAAAGTTTTATCAACGCTTTCATCAGTATTAGCATATAAAGCCTTAAGATACTGTTTTACAGAGCCTTTTGTGCATCCCACTTTTTTCCCACGGGAACCATCTTTATTCTTTTTGTAAACGCACTTACCTGATGATGTATATGGCATCGCCTATCTACGTCCTCTATGAGTTGTCAACCAGAGCAACGGTCTGTGATATAACTTCGGCGTGCCAAATTTCATTTCCACCGCCGATTACATTAGTTATTTTAACCCACGCACCTTTGGGGGTATTTTGCTGTAGTGTTAAAACATCACCAGTAAAGTCAAAAGTTACCTCGTCGCCACTACCACCGGCCGGAACAGTAAAGTAAGCATATATGTTATCATTGTTATCTGTCCCATTGGTTCTAATTTTAACAGTTTTACCACTTGGAACGTCTTCAGCTAACCAAACATCAAAGAATATACCCGGCGATGCCACTGGTAAAACAATAACAATATCATCATTAATTGGGGTAGCTAATACAATACAGCCACTATTAGATGCTGCCAGCGTGGCGGTAGTTGCTGAACCATCCGCTAGCACCTCTATAACCTGTCTCTTTTGGTTAAAGCCGGGAGCAACGCTGCTCCAAGATCCGCCGAGTGAGCCAGTGTGCTGTATTCTAGCAACTTCTGCACCATCATTTTGTTGGAACACCAAGTTTTTTGCATCATCTTCAATTTTGAAAATTAAGTCTGAACCAATTGAGCCCGATGTACTATCAAAATCAAATTTGAGCATAGTGGCTCCATTATCTAAAAAGTGAATATCACCAATTTCAGAATCAAGTTTAACTATCGCCTTTGCATCGACTTTGAAGTTGCCATCAGCTTCCATAATCATGTTTGCAGAACCATCGTCATCGTCAACAGACTTGAGCGTTGTGGCACCATTGGCGTCGACGGTAATTGAAAAGAAGTCGCCGGAATCTGCTGAGCTAACAGCCTTAAAAGCCGGGCCCTTACCGTTGTCTACTGTTATAAAAACACCTTGGCAGAAATCTGCACCGGTGCTAACAATGTCAATGCCGCGACATACAGAGGTACCATTAGCGTGACCTGTCGCTACAATCTCCAAGCCTTTGACAGTTGGTGCACCTGAATTTGCAGCGTGTGTCAATGTCGGAGTAAGACTAGCGCCAATCATGGTGTTTGTTCCATTAGTGGCAGTCGAGTTATCTAAATCAACTTTGATCCCAGTAATTGTATTTCCAGTTGTGCTGTTTCCGGTTTTATCTAAATCAATTTCAAGTGCTGTAATAACAGCAGAGTCAGTGTCACTATAATTATAATCAAGGAAACTACCGGTTACTCTATTGCTGTTTTTAATTGTAAGATTATCAACTGTGGCAGTAGAGCCTGAAAGCACTTCGTATATACCGTTGCCGCCTTCAAACTTGAATCCTCTGTGCCAGCCACCTGTAACTTCAGTAGAGGCAGATAAATTAGAAGCTATAAAAACAGACGCAGATGTGACGCCCATGAATTCGCCACTGATTGATTGTACTGAAAATCCCTTAAATGTTGAGCCTGTAACCTCACCAATGTCTCCGTAGATAACAGCTTTGCTGTTAACAATTGTTTCTGCAGCCGCTCCATCAAGAAGGTTAATCGATGCTGCGTCAGCAGATATCGCAACATTTCCTAAAGCAAGATTGTCAACTGTGACAGAAGACCCAGACAGTAGTGCGAAGTCACCTCTAAACCCTTGATGTTGGCCACCACTAACAGTCAAGCTTGCGGAAATCATAGAGCCTAAATGCATAGAAGAGGAAACTGATGTTGCAAATTCACCTTCTGTAGCAATTGCAGAGAAAGCTTTGTGAGAGCTTCCTGTTACAATTCCAACTGAGCTATAAATAACAGCTTTACTATTTGCAATCGAGCCGGCGCTGCTGCCATCAAGTAAGTTTAATTCACCAGCATCTGATGTAACAGCAGTGTTTCCAAGGGTTAAATTATCAATTGTTACTGCTGATCCAGAAAGTGTTGCTGCTTGAGCACTGGATGCAGAAACTGATGTAACCTCAACTTTTTCTGTGCGGGTTGCAAAGCCCGTATATGAACTACCAGACACAACACCGGCATCGCTAATTGTTGCTGCTGAGCCTTGCGCAGTTTCACCACCTGTACCATTGGCACGTAGTACAGCATTGTCAGTGCTACCAAGGCCAGATAACGAGCCGCCACCAGAGCTAGCTAAAGAGCCGTCGTTGGTTATTCGAACATCTTGGCCTGTGTCATCCGTAAAAAATAAATCACATGGAGTATTTGATTTAACCCAAAGTTGTCCGTAAGCAGCTTCATCTGCTTCAGCATTTGCTTGCTCTTTTACTTTTATGCTTCCATCGCTGATTTTAAAAGTTTCAGCAATTTCGCCTTTTCCCGGCTTGAAACCCATCGCTAATGTTTCCCTTAATCGCTAATCCCTGAACCTGATATTGGGCCCATAGAATTAGTATCAATATTAGTCAGTTCCGCAATAACACGATATTCAACTGTGCCTGCTGTAGAGGATACATAAATCTCCTTACATTTAACATTCAATTTAAATGAATCTTCATCACTATCTAGTTCAATATAATGAAACCCTGTTTGAACCCTATCTCCGTTAGACCCTGTGGGGGCAAACGAAAACCTTAGAGTGTTGCTTGAGTGGTTCATCACCGTCACAGTACGTGTTACTTTTGGAAACGATATCTTATGTTCACTACCTGAAGTTAACGCATCGGAACCAGTGATGTATGGATAACCCGATACTTGATATGATCCAACGTTGTTTAAACCGGGTGGATATCTCCATGAATTTGCTGGCATTTTTTAATCTCCTAAAACCTTTCATCTATAAATAGTTTAAATTGTGTATAAATAACTTAAAGAATATGGATCTCTTATATATCCCTTCCTGATAGAGCCCTTCTCGGTAGAGTGCTCTACATCCCCTAAGTCAGTACTGTCGATATTTTCTGGATCAGTCATGTCTTGCTCATAGTCGTCCATAACACTATCAACATATTCAAAGTATGGCCTTTCATCGTCAATAAATTTTGAAATATTTAAAAGTGCAACTTTTGGGGCGCTGAGATTTTCATCAATCGATTCAAGGACCGACGCCTCCATTGAGCCATAAACATTTCCTGACTGTACAGATTCGGGAATAATTACTCCTTTCTTTCTTAAAAAAGTAAATAATCTATTTTGAGCGCCGTAAACTGTATCTGACATATTTTCTTTTGCAAAGGTCACAATCTTATTGGTGCTGGGGCTCAATACGATATCAATGTCGCCATGATCAAAAATCATAATATCACCATTAAGCGCTTTGCGAATATTTAATTCAAGTCTAATTAAATTTTTCTTAGGCTTTTCTAATTCTTGGCCAATTGATACAGTTACCGACATTATTCATTGATTCCCTTAACTAAATTTTGAGTTTTTAAAATCTGCTTCAACATAGATTCATTGATATCGACTTCGTAAAAAGAATTTAGTTTTTCAATTAATTTTTCAACTTTCTGAAGCATGGCAGTATCACTATAAATTTCTTTTAAATTCAAAGAATTTTTTAATTCTGATTTAAGTCTACCAAGTTCTTCATTTAAAAACATTTTCAATTGCAATCCATTATCGGAAAATGAAGATATATAGTGGCTCAGCAATGCTTTCTGCTCGCTCAATAAATCATCGGAATATTTTTCATTAAATTTTCCAATAAATGATTTTAATACCAAATTATCAATTGGTTTTAGATTACTTTCGTTAATCTCATTGTTGTTTGACATATAGTTTAATAATTCTTTTTCAAGTAGTATGGATGATTTTGGGTTTAGTTTCCCACTAAAAATTTGAGAAATAGATGCTAATGTTTTGTAGTTAGGGATAAAATTATTATATACCTCAGAGCTTAATTGTTTGTTGATTTCATTGATAAGTTTTGTTTGTTGGTTGAATACCGCCTCTGGGTTAAGGAATCTGTGTTGAAATTTGGCCTCTCTTAAGATTTTTTCACATGCATCTTTATCAAGCGAACAATTTTCGTACAAACTTTGATAAATTTCTAATTCTTTTTTTAATACAGAATTAGGTGAAAAATATTTTTTCAATATTTTTAAAGTCCTAATTTTATTCTTATCATTTTTTTGAATAATGCTTTTAGTAATCTCCTTAATCAAAGATTCATATATAAAGGCAGTATTTCTTTTTTTATTGTGCTTTTGTTTCATCCGTTTTTAACTCCACTACGTTTTCTTTTTCTTCAAGTGATTTAATCAAATTCCTTACTTCGTTATTAATTTCAAACAATCGATTTTCATTGTCATTATAAATAGGTCCTTCATGCTCGTAAATACTTCCACGTGAGTGTGTTCTAAGCTCTGGGGCTCCGAGATTGTTTTTTCTATACGTGTTAACCTCCGGGGATGCGGCTCTCTCCATACCTCGACGGAGGGCCCCTAAACGTCTTTGATCTACTTTCTTTCTATAATATTTACTGGTGCCATGACCATCTGGGGATTTATATATTGTTGGCGAGTCTCTACGACCCGGCGGGGTGCCGCCGGCCTCTGGTGATGTTAGCAACATTGAATCATCTGGCTCAGCGGCGGGGGCTGGTGCTGGCGTATCTGCACCGGCTGCTGCGGCTAAATCGCCGCCGGCGTCATCAGCGCCCTCAAGCCCGGGCAAACCAGCACCTTCCAGATCACCACCTAAGCCGCCCCCTAAGCCGCCAGCATCTCCACCAGCACCAAGTGCGCCGACTTCTGCAATTGCCTGAAGAGCTGAATCTTGTTTTCGATCATAAAACAGCTCTCTCTGGTTTCGTAAAAATTCTTCTTCTGACATATTAAACAATGTTTCAGCAACCCATCTTCTAGAAAAGAAACCTTCGTTAGCTGCAGCCGCAGTGTCAAATTTAGATCTCCAATGCTCAAGCTCTTGCAACTCAGCAATTTTTGATGGATTGTTCAGGGCTAGCTTAAAACTTAAAAGATCATCACCCCTAAAACCCAAAGTGTATAGATGAATAATACCAATTTTTTCTAACTCTGAAACAACAACACGCTGTAATCTTTGAATTGTGCGTGCAAATCGAATATCTTTTTGTGCTAATGTTGTTTTGTCTTCGTCTGCACCTTCACCACGTGACAAGTACGACTGTGGTACTTTTAGCGCAGAGAACAATTTATCTCTAAGATATTTGATATCATCAATTTCCGTGGTGTTTGAACCACCCGGTAAGGTGGTAATATCAGAAGCAGTGCCTGCTCTTACGGGAATAAAGTAATCTTCTTCAATGCTTAATGGATTGTATCGTAAATCAACTCGACCTGTGTCTGGATCTATAACTTGATGACGTTTCATTTGTGTCACAATTTTTTGCATGTACTGCTCAACATCCTGTGGCGGTATTGACCCAACATCAATTTTAAACACCCTTCTTTCTGGTGAGCGTATCACACGATATGCCATCATTGCATCTTCCATTAAAGTAAGTTGACGCCAGATACGACGAGCAGGCTCCAAAATAGAAGTGCCATACGGTGCATACTTATCATTACCCAAAATTCTGAAATGTGAAATCTGCCAGTTTTCAAAAGTCATACCAGCATTATTCCATTGATATTGAATGTAATTTGGGTTTGTAGCGTCTAAACCCTCCAATCTTTCTATCTCTTGCGAAGGCAAAGCAATTGTAGATTTGACTCCGTATTTTTCATCAATGTCAAGGTACAAGAAAAAATCACCATATTTAGACATTGTTCTACACCAACCAAAAAGATTGTAATTAATGTTCATTATATTGTGAAATAAAACATCAAGGACTGCTTTGATTTCTTCATTGGTACAATGTATTTTTAGCATTGGTTGCAGGCTTGAGTGCGTTGTCATTTCATCTGCATATATATCTAACGATGATGCTATCTCAGGCATGTACTCCATCTGATCAAAATCAATATATCTTTCACTTCTTCTTTGATTTGCAATTGAATTAACAGCCACAACATCAAGTGGGTTGTAGGTGCTTCTTTTAAATTGTTGACCACTAGCAGAACGAAATCTAGAAGAATATTTGTCTAAATGTTGTCTTCTAATTTTTCGGCCGGTTTGGCTTCGGTAGTTGATTATTGGGCCTGAAAATAATCTTGTAAGACTCTTAAATAAATCAGACTGTGGATTTCTTGGATTTTTAGGATTAACTGCCATGTTTTAACTCACTTTATTAGCCACATTAAATGTTCGTAGCCTTCTTTATGTTCTGCTATTCTATCTGTCATCTTTGTGTTTTTGTTTTTGTCCATTCCCTTAATTGTAGTATCAAAACTTGTTTTTGTGTAGACTATGGAGCTTAAAAAAGCCTTTTGATAATCCATGCTTCTTTGATTTACTTGAAGTGCTGTATCTCTAATCCAACACGCAATTGCCAAAGACATTACTAAATCATCATTATAGCCCCTCATTGCTTGAGGTTTTCCATACTGCCAAATAAAAGTCCTCATTTCGTTTATTAAACGAGATGAATTCACTGTAATTAGTTCATTTCTAATGAATTCTTCAAGTTTTGCAACTATTAGTGGGCGCGTTTTTGATGTGGTTGAAAAGCCCATGACAGCATTTGATTGATTTTCAGCTTGGTATTGATCAATATATTCATGTGTTGATTTAATTGAGTAATAAACATTTGGATATCCAAATTCTACTAATTTTTCTAAAACTGCATACCCAATGCTATTGTTCTCTACAACAACAAGGCAGTCACCAAATTCTCTACCTATTTGATTAATCATATTGCCAAACAAATCGGGAGTAGGCTTGCCTTGATATTCACCTATAATTTCTAATGTTTCAAGTTTGATAATGTGGAAAACAGAATAGTCAGTGCCATCACCCCTTGCAACATCAGCAACCATCAGATAATTGCAACTTGGGTCGTGTTCCTCCCAAATCCAAAAGTTTCTATCAAACGCAGTTTTATATTTTGGTTCTTTTACATTTTTTGCTAGTTTATCCAAATCATCAGGATCAATTACAGTTTCGCCTGAAGTATTAAAATTGCATTCAAGCTCTTGTGCAATCTGTCTTCTGGACATGTTTGCTGTTTCCTTCTCAAACCATTTTCCATCTCTGTCGGGATGCACATCCCATGGTAAATTTGTAGGATGAAAATTGTTTGTTCCTGAATCTGCTTCCATGTACGTTTTATGAAACCAGTTACCTACACCATTTGGTGTTGATAATGCAATACATCTACCACCAGTAGACAGGGTAGGGTAAAGACCAGTCCACAAATCATCAAGGTTTTCAATGTGAGCAGCCTCATCAAGCACTAATAAAGAAAGAGACTCAGAACGGCCAGCGTCACCTGATGTTGAGGATGCCTTAATAAAAGAGCCATTTGATAATTCAAATGATGTTCTATTGTCCACCGATATTTCTGCAATTGTTATGAAGTCTGGTAAGTTTTTCATTATACTTTTGACTTTTTTTACAAGGTTGGCTGCAGTACCAAACTTGGTCGCCATGACTAGGACATTTTTGTCTCTATGAAAAAGCATCAACCAAACAACATAGCCCGCAGTTATGGTTGAAATTCCTAACTGGCGGGCTTTTAAAATTACATTAAAACGATAGTCGTTAAAATCGTCTAGTAAATCTTGTTGAAAATCATATGTTCTAAATGGTATTGTGCCATGTAGTGGATGAGATATTCTTGCGTATGTGTTAAGAAAATAAGTTGGATCCTTTCCACATTTTAGGATCTCTTTCATCATTTCTTTTTTGGTTAATTGGAAACTCATACATTTTTTGATGCCGTTATAATTTATTGAGGTCCTTTCATTGCAGCGTTGTAAAGATCGTTTAGACTTCTGTTCATCATACCCATCTGATTTTGGTCGGCAGCTATACTAACAACAGATTGCAGAAGCATAAACAAAGATTTTATTTGTTCAGGATTGCTAGCAATACTTTTAGCAGTAGCCAAATCATCCTTGATAACATTTTCCGACATCTCAGCTTGTCCTAAATCGGCACCGGGTGCTGTTCTGAATCTACCTAATGCTTTTTGAGAAAGACCAATATCTAAAACGTCTTCACCGGTTAGTGCAGAAGCTAGATAATCAATACTTACATCTAAGTTGTCAATTTTATTAGACAATTTATCAATTGCATTTTTTAAAGCAGGATCTGATTTCATTTCCTCTTCAATAAACTTTGCGATTTCTGACTCTGTAAGTTTCATTTATAACACCTACAGCATTTCCAACATGTCTTGAATTTTACGCAATGGCTCTGCTAAGTCATCCCTATCGTTACCTTCAAGATACATAATAACATCTTTTAAACGAGCGCCGGCTTGTGCTTTTTCAGATGCATCGCCTTCTGGACCGGTAACAACTGGCTCTCCACCCATGTCGACGACGCCTTCAGACGCTATTTCTTCTATAATAATTTGGCGCAATTGCTCTTTTGTAATTTTCATTATTCAGATTCTCCTTCAGATAAACCAATCCCAGCAGCAGAACCTTTACCCTTGGTAGCAACCTGTCTTCCTTTTGTTCTACGTTGTGAGGTAGTTCCTCGTTGTTTTCTATAATCTCCCTTAACACCAATACCCTGCTTGGCCAACTCAGCATCCAATAAAGATAATAGCATGCCCATTTTACCAACTACTTGATTCCCAGATTGTGCAATTAAAGCATCTAATCTAGATTTAATATCTTCAATTTGTCCAATCTCCATCGTAGTCTCACCACCAGTTGGTGCTGCTGCAGCTGCTGGTTCAGGAGCGGAGCGCTGCTGCATCCGAGGTTGACGGCCCCTACTCATTCCAAGACCACCAGCAACACCAGCAACCTCTTCAACACTTTCTTCTTCAGAAAGCCCTAAGCCTTCAATTTCTTCTTTAATTATTTGTTTTAGCATTTCTTTTGTAAGTTTCATACTTTATTTATCCTTATTGTCCTTTGCTTTTGCATTACCTTGGCGAGTTTTTGTGTCAGTGCCTTTAAAGCCACCCTGATCAAGAAACTTTCTATATGAAGCTTCCATAGTGTCTTCACTAGCTTGCCCAACAGTCTGAACCTCGTCTATACCACCAATATTGTAAGTCATGTAAGCCTGTATCCAAGATCGGTGATAACCAGTGCTTTGAACAAGAATATCTACCTCGCCTTCTGCAGTTAGCCCAATGTTGTTACCGGTAACTTTGCGGTATTCAGTTTTTAAAAATTTAGCTATTTGATTAATTTGGCTTTCAATTTCAGACTCAAAACCGCTATTATGTACTTCTTTTAATTTTACAGCAGTGTGATAACAAAGTACTAATTTGTTACCATGAAATTTTACATTAAAACCATCAATAACTCTTTTATCAATCAGAGGATTACCCTCTTCTCTTCTAAGACCAATGTCTAAAGAATTTCCATTTTCATCCAACGCCCCATCATAGGCATTAGCAGCAGCTTGGGATAGTCCTTGAATTACTTCCATTACTGAAGCCATTATTCTTCTCCTTCTTCAGAAAAATCTCTTGATTTCTCATACTCTAAATAGTGCGCAACTGAGCTTAAGTAATCAGCAGCCTTAGTTATTTTTGATTGTACCCAGCCTTCTAATTGCTCTGTGTCGGTTATCATGTCCTCAAGCTTCTCAGCATAATTTTTTAATTTATACAATTGTGACTTTGCCATACGACCTTCGTTGTCTACATGTTGAGGCTCATGTACTTCGTTTACAGCATCTCTTACATCATGCTTAGTGTTGCTAATTAGCTCTTGTCTTATTAAGTTTCTTATGTCCTCAATCTTCATTAGGTCGCCATCCTGTTGCCCATCTTTCTTCGCGATCTTCGACCCACTTTACGTAACAATCAAAGCAACAATCATACTTGGCTATGCAAATATCATCTTTTGCAATTGAAAGGTATTTACCACAAACGGGACAAGAACCAATGGGCTCTTTACTAAGTAGTTTTTTTGAAACCAAAATGCCATTAAGCTCTATCTTCTCAGAGCCCTCATCAGATTTTCTTTCTTTTTTTGCTACTTCTTTAATTTGCTGTAGGTATTCTTTTTCTTTTTCATCATCCCAATTGCCTTTTGGGTTTTGAACTGTTTCACTACCATATTTTTTAGCAATTGCTTTTTCAACAGCTGCTATATAATTTAAATCTTTTTCTTTCATCGTGTTGCTTTATATACGCCATATGAACTTGCACCACCAATGAGGATCCCACCAGCAAACCACAGCCAT
>MDSZ01111295.1_pt1 | contig 14942 bp, 11 predicted proteins | sample 811201 | NCBI WGS metagenome assembly MDSZ01 (sample SAMN05326647, study PRJNA326480) | marine metagenome | isolation source: seawater | place: Indian Ocean: North | collected 2010
ATCGCGCTCTGGCTCTGGGATAAAACTATCACATGCTTCCATTAATTCAACAATACATTTATTTGCAGCTTCATCATTTGGATCATTCAATGCATTCAAAGCACTACCTTTTACTATTGGCGTATCATCACCAGGAAAGTCATATTCATTGAGTAAATCACGTAATTCCATCTCAACTAATTCTAAAAGCTCAGGATCATCGACCTGATCAGTCTTGTTCATAAAAACTACTACACTCGGAACATTGACCTGACGAGCTAATAAAACATGTTCTCTAGTCTGGGGCATAGGCCCATCAGCAGCTGAAACAACTAAGATCCCACCGTCCATTTGAGCAGCCCCAGTTATCATGTTTTTTATATAATCAGCATGACCAGGACAATCAACATGAGCATAATGACGGTTCTCAGTCTCATATTCCACATGAGCTGTCTGAATTGTAATACCACGCTCTCTTTCCTCCGGTGCATTATCAATACTGTCAAAAGACCTTACTTCAGCCATACCATGCGCACCTTGATGCATTGTGATAGCAGCAGTTAACGTTGTCTTACCATGGTCAACATGACCAATAGTACCAATATTAACATGTGGTTTCGTTCTTTCAAATTTTGCTTTTGACATTATTTATAACTCCTTTTTTAAACTTTATACAGCTTTACCATGAACTTTTTCCATTATTTCTGTTTCCACTGACGCAGGCACCTGATGATAGTGCGAGAATTGCATATGAAAAACAGCCCTTCCTTGCGTAATAGACCTTAAATCAGTAACGTATCCGAACATATTACTTAGAGGCACATTAGCCTTAATCACTTGAGCTTCATTGCGCTGACTCATTCCATCAATTTTTCCGCGCCTAGAACTTATATCACCCATTACATCTCCTAAATATTCATCCGGAGTAATAACTTCAACTGACATAATCGGTTCCATTAATTTAGGACTAGCTTTTTTACAGGCATCTTGAATCGCCATAGAACCAGCTATCTTGAATGCCATTTCAGAAGAATCCACATCATGATATGAACCAAAGATTAGCTCAACCCTTATATCTTCAATTGGATATCCAGCTATCACACCATTTTTTAGCGCCTCCTGCATACCCTTATCAACTGATGGTATGTATTCTCTAGGAATAACACCGCCGACAATTTTGTTTTCAAAATGATATCCCTTACCAGGCTCGTTTGGCTCAACATTAATAACAACATGACCGTACTGACCTTTTCCGCCAGACTGACGAACAAATTTGGTTTCAATATCACTAACTGGCTTTGTAATGCTCTCTCTATAGGCAACAATGGGCTTACCAATATTTGCCTTAACCTTAAATTCTCTCAATAATCTATCAACCAATATCTCAAGGTGAAGCTCGCCCATTCCAGATATTATAGTTTGCCCAGTCTCTTCATCAGTAGAAACTCTAAAGGTAGGATCTTCTTCACCTAATTTACTTAAAGATTTTGAAAGAGAGTCTTGATCGGCCTTACTAACTGGCTCAACAGAGACAGCTACAACTGGTTCAGGAAAATCCATAGTTTCTAAAACTATTTGTTCGGACTGAGAACATAGGGTGTTACCAGTTTTAACATTTTTCAATCCTACGGCAGCAACAATTTCACCAGCTTCAACCCCATCGCGATCTTCCCTTTTGTTTGAATGCATTAATAAAACCCTGCTAATTCTTTCTTTTTTCCCACTATTTGGATTGTAAACATATGAACCAGATTCCAAACGCCCAGAATAAACTCTCATATATGTCAACTTACCAACATAAGGATCTGTCATTATTTTAAAAGCCAGAGCACTAAATGGCTCACTTACATCTGGCTTTCTTATTAGCTCAACATCTGAATCCTTGGGATCAGTTCCTTTGACCTCACCAATGTCTACTGGAGATGGTAAAAAATCAACTACGCCATCCAGCAATCTTTGGACTCCCTTATTTTTAAAAGCCGAGCCACATAACATTGGAATAAATGTATTATCTAGGCATCCCTTTCTAACAGCGGCCTTTAGCTCTTCCATGGAAATTTCTTCATCAGAAATATACTTCTCTAACAAATTCTCATCATATGTTGCTGTTTCTTCAATTAAATGCTTCCTCCACTTTTCAGCAACCCCTAGCATGTCATCGGGAATGTCCGCTGTATCATACCTTGACCCCAATGTCGACTCATTGTAGAGAATAGCCTTCATAGAAAGAAGGTCGACTATACCAGTAAACATTTCGCCGGAACCAATTGGAATGACAATCGGCAATGGATTTGCACCTAGACGATCTTGAACCATTTCCATGACGTTATAAAAATCACCACCAACTCTATCCATTTTATTGACAAAAGCAATTCTTGGTACATTGTACTTATCTGCTTGTCTCCAAACTGTTTCGCTTTGAGGCTCTACGCCACCAACGGCACAAAATACGGCTACAGCTCCATCTAGTACTCGAAGAGACCTTTCAACTTCAACTGTAAAATCAACGTGCCCTGGTGTATCAATAATATTCACTCTATTCTCATTCCACATACAGGTTGTTGCCGCAGAAGTAATAGTAATACCTCTTTCCTGCTCTTGTTCCATCCAATCCATTGTCGCAGCACCGTCATGAACTTCTCCTATTCTGTGCGTTACACCAGTGTAATAGAGAATTCTTTCAGTTAGTGTTGTCTTGCCAGCGTCAATGTGAGCCATTATACCAATATTTCTAACTTGTTTTAAACTAGTATTCTTCAAAAAGTTTCCTTTTATCTAAAGTGCGCAAAAGCCTTATTAGCATCTGCCATTCTATGAGTGTCTTCCTTTTTCTTTATTGCACCGCCTTCACCATTTGCTGCTGAAATTAGTTCACCAGCAAGCTTTAATGACATTGGTTTCCCCGATGAGTTATTCGATGAGTTAATGATCCATAACGAGGCAAGATAAAATGCTCTATTTTTTGGGACTTCTATGGGAACTTGATATGTTGCTCCACCAATACGCCTAGATTTCACCTCAACATTAGGTGAAGCATTTTCAATGCCTTTCTTAAAAATCTTTATACCATCCGTCTTGGTTTTAGTCTTAATTATATCCATTGCGCCATAAAAAATTTTCTCAGCAGTTCCTTTCTTGCCATTTTTCATGATATAATTAATGAATTTAGCCACACTTAAATCATTATATTTTGTATCAGGCAAAATTATTCTTTTTTCTGGTCTTCTTCTTCTCATTTTATACGCTTAATTGATAAAGCTATTTTGGTTTTTTTGCACCGTAACGACTACGACTTGTTCTTCTATCATCTACTCCAGCAGTATCTAGAGATCCCCGCACTATGTGATATCGAACCCCGGGTAAATCTTTAACCCTACCACCTTCAATGAGGACTATTGAATGCTCTTGTAAATTGTGACCTTCACCTGGAATGTAGGCTGTAACTTCTGTCGAATTTGTCAAACGGACTCTCGCTACTTTACGGAGAGCAGAATTAGGTTTTTTAGGTGTAGTGGTATAGACTCGAGTGCATACACCTCTCTTTTGAGGATTTCCCATTAATGCAGGAGTAGAGGTCTTTTTTAAGATTCTTTTCCTACCTTTTCTCACTAATTGATTTATCGTCGGCATTTAATTTTTCCTAAAGCCTACCAATTTAATGTATTTATTTGACATCTATCAACCTGATTCCTAAAGTATTTTTTCTATGCCACAGCACCATCAGCACCGAGATCAGAGGATTCCTCATCTTCCACCCCGACCAAAGTATCTGAAAATTGAGGTGTTCCAGTTCCAGCCGGAATGAGCCTACCAACAGCTACATTTTCTTTTAAACCGTAAAGATAGTCCGTTTTACCCTGAGATGCAGCATCAGTTAAAACCCTAGTAGTCTCCTGAAATGAGGCCGCACTAATAAAACTTTCTGTGTTTAATGAGGCTCTAGTAATTCCCATTAAGATAGGCTCAAAAGTTGCTGGTATTGCTTTTCGATATTTAGCTATCTCCTTGCCCTCTGCTTTTACTTCTTTGTTTAGTTCATTAAACTCTGATTTTTCAACCATCATTCCCTCATCTAATCCAGTATCTCCCGGTGTAGTTACAACCACCATTCCTGATAATCTTTCATTCTCAGTTAAAAAATCATTTTTACTTATCCTATCTTCCTGCAAAAATCTTGAATCGCCTACTTCCTTCACACTAACCTTCTGCATCATTTGATTTACAATAATTTCAATATGTTTATCGTTTATCTTTACACCTTGCAACCTGTAAACTTCTTGAATCTCATTCACTAAATATTCCCTTACAGCTGACGGCCCCAAAACCCTCAAAATATCGTCTGGCGATATTGCACCCTCACACAACGATGCACCAGCATTAATAAAATCACCCTCATGAACGATCACATGCTTACCATATGGGATTGAATAAGATCTTTCCTCACCATCAGTTCCAATAACATGGATTTTTCTAATACCACGACGAGTTTCGCCAAATTTTACCGTGCCATTGATTTCAGTCATTACAGCTGGATTTGTTGGCTTTCGCGACTCGAATAATTCAGCTACCCGAGGCAAACCCCCTGTAATATCTCGAGTTTTTCCTATTTCCTTTGGTATCTTGACTAGAGTTTGACCCCTATGAACTTCTTCTTTATCATTAACTACCAAGGTTGCCTTAACTGGCAATATAGTACTTCCTGCAACAATCTCACCTCTACCATCAACAATCTCTAAGTGTGGACTGAGCTTTCTATCTCTAGCCTCGATAACCACTATTTGCTTCTTACCAGTTTCGACAGATTCAACAGAAAAAGTTTCACCCTCTATAAAATCTCTTAATTGAACAATTCCAGTCTCTCTAGCCAAGATTATATCTGTGTAAGGGTCCCATTGAAATAGGGTTGTTTGAGGCTTAACTTTTTCTCCTTCTTCAACTAACATAGTCGCACCATAGGGAACATTAAATACAGATTTGTTTAATTTATCATCTTGCAAAATTGTCAATTTTGCATGACGAACCATACATCTTTTTACTTCAGTTCCAACCTCATCTTTTGTTATAGCAAAATCATAGTTTTCTGAAAATTCGACCGTACCTGATCTTTTATTCTTCATTTCAGATTGCTCAATTACTCTGCTCGCCGTACCGCCTATATGAAAAGTACGAAGGGTTAGCTGAGTACCAGGCTCACCAATACTTTGAGCGGCCCTAATTCCAACAGAAGTACCTATATCAACAAGTTTATGCAAAGATAAATCCCACCCGTAGCATTTGGCACAAATTCCCCTCTTAGTGTCACAGGTTAGAACAGACCTGATTCTAATGCTCTCAACACCACTATCGCCTATCAACTCAGCTTCCTTTTCGGATATAACAGAACCAGCTTTCACAATAACTTCTCCTCTATCAATAAAATCATCAAGGATAGTTCTTCCCAGTATACGATCAGCAAGAGGCTCTATTATTTCTTCGCCCTCTTTCAAGTCTGATATCAGTATACCATTTATGGTTCCACAATCATGTTCATAAACAACAACATCTTGAGCAACATCAACTAATCTTCTGGTCAAGTACCCTGCATCAGCTGTTTTTAGTGCTGTATCAGCTAAACCTTTTCTTGCACCATGCGTTGATATGAAATATTCAAATACAGATAAGCCTTCCTTAAAATTTGATGTAATGGGTGATTCAATTATTTCTCCCACGCCACCCTTCATTGACTTTTGAGGCTTAGCCATGAGGCCACGCATTCCGGCTAACTGCTTAATCTGATCCTTGCTTCCCCTTGCACCAGAATCAGTCATCATAGATAACGCATTAAATCCCTTATTATCAACCCTAAGCTCATCTTCCATTACTTGAGCAATATGGTTGGTAGTATGGGTCCAAACATCAATTACTTTATTATATCTTTCACCCTCAGTTAATATGTGTCTATCATATTTTCTTTTAATATCTTCAACTTTTTCAAACGCATTAGAAAGAATACTATCTTTCTCCTGAGGTATCAGAACATCACTAACAGATATCGATAAACCACTTTGAGTAGCCATATTAAAGCCTAAGTCCTTGAGGTTATCAAGAAATATTACCGTTTTGTAATTACCAACAATCAAATAACATTGATTTACAATGTTTGTTAAACGCTTTTTATCAATTAAATCATTGATATATTCCATTTCATCTGGAAGAATTGAATTGAAAATTGCCCTACCAATGGTAGTATCCTTTACCCAACTGTTTTTATGCTTTAAATTGATTTTTGAATGTAGACCAACGACTCTGTTTTCGTACGCCAATACCACCTCATCTATGGAGCCAAATATCTTACCTTCTCCCAAATCACCATCTTTTAACTTTGTTAGATAATAAGAACCAAGAATCATATCCTGCGATGGAACAGCAATTGGTTGACCATTTGCAGGGTGTAATATATTATGACTGGCAAGCATCAACATTCTTGCCTCCATCTGAGCCTCTAAGGACAGAGGAACATGAACTGCCATTTGATCACCATCAAAATCAGCATTAAAAGCTGAACAGACAAGAGGATGGAGTTGTATAGCCTTACCATCTACAAGAACGGGCTGAAAAGCTTGTATGCCCAATCTATGTAATGTAGGCGCCCTATTCAGCATAACTGGGTGATCTTTGACTACATACTCAAGCACTTTATAAACAACTGGTTCACAATTTTCTATCATTAATTTCGCACTTCTAGGTGTTTGAGTATACCCACGACTCATTAATTCTCTTATCATATGAGGCTTAAATAATTCTAATGCCATGTTCTTAGGCAAACCACACTCCTGCAATTTCAACTGAGGACCCACAACAATTACAGACCTACCTGAATAATCAACCCTTTTACCCAACAAGTTTTGACGAAATCTACCTGTTTTACCTCTCAACATATCAGATAGTGACTTCAAAGGTCTGCGAGAACCACTTCTGATCGCAGTTTTTCTCCGACTATTGTCAAAAAGTGCGTCAACTGACTCTTGTAACATTCTTTTTTCATTTCTAAGAATTACATCAGGCGCTTTTATTTCCATAAGCTGTTTCAACCTATTGTTCCTAATTATAATCCTACGATATAAATCATTTAAGTCGCTCGCAGCAAATCTACCCCCTTCAAGAGGAACCAGTGGCCTCAGCTCAGGAGGAATTACAGGAAGTATAGAGACAATCATCCATTCGGGCTTGTTTAATCTTTTTTTTGTCGGATCGGGTACAAAGGAATATGCAACTTTAAGTCTTTTTAATGCATCAGCTCTTTTTTGCTTTGATTTAGATGTCTTGACAATATCCTCAAGTTCTTTTTTTAATTCCATTATATTAATTCTAGAAAGCATTTCTTTAATGGCTTCTCCCCCCATAGCCGCATAGAAATATTCGTCATTATCTCTTTTTTCTTCACTTACGGCAGCATAACCATATTTTTCTTCATAATCTAAATATTCATCTTCCTCAATCAAATCGAATGCATTTAAGCCGCTATCAGCAGGCTCTAAAACCATGTACATTTCGTAATAAATAACTCTCTCAAGCTCTTTGGTGCTACGCCCAGCCAAATAACTCAGCTTACTCGGTATTGATCTTAAATACCAAATATGTACTATTGGAACAGCAAGCGTTATGTGACCCATTCTTTCCCTGCGAACTTTTTTTCTCGTTACCTCAACGCCACACCTATCGCATATAATACCCCTGTATCTAATACCTTTATATTTACCACAATGGCACTCATAATCTTTTACAGGCCCAAAGATCTTTTCGCAAAATAAGCCATCTTTTTCTGGCTTGTATGACCTATAATTAATGGTTTCAGGCTTTAATATCTCACCATATGAGCGAGCTAAAATCGACTCAGGTGATGCCAAACCTATTGTAATTGAGCTATATGATTTTGAAGTATCTATATTGTTTGTCTGTATGTAAGTCAAAATTATTCCCCTTTAAAAATTAATCTAGTTCTACATCTATGCATAATCCCTGAAGCTCTTTAATCATTACATTAAATGATTCGGGAGCCGCAAAATCAGGCATTTGCTCACCCCTGACGATTGAATTATAGACCTTAGACCTACCTTCAACATCATCAGATTTTACTGTTAATATTTCATGAAGAGTGTGCGCTGCTCCATAAGCCTGCAACGCCCAAACTTCCATCTCACCAAATCGCTGGCCGCCAAACTGAGCCTTTCCACCCAATGGTTGCTGAGTAATAAGTGAATATGGACCCGTAGATCTTGCATGCATTTTATCATCGACCATATGGCTAAGCTTCATCATATATGCAGCACCTACAGTTACAGGATTATCAAAATATTCACCAGACCTTCCATCAATTAATTTGGCCTTACCAGTAATTGGCAGACCTACACTCTTTAGCTCATCAAATACTTGATCAGGCGTAGCCCCATTGAACACTGGAGTGGAGAACTTTTTATCTGCTTCTAAGCCAACCCACCCAAGCATAGCTTCATACAACTGACCCAAATTCATTCTTGATGGAACACCTAGTGGATTTAATACAATATCAACTGGAGTTCCGTCTTCCATAAATGGCATATCTTCCTCAGGAACAATTGTGGCAACAATACCCTTATTTCCATGCCTTCCCGCCATTTTATCTCCAACTTGCAATTTTCTTTTTTGTGCAACATAAACCTTGGCCATTCTTAGGATGCCTGGCTGAAGCTCATCACCGACTTTCAGCTTAAATACTTGTCTTTCAAGCTGAGTTTCAATACGAGCCCATTCCTTCCTAAATGAAACCCAAATCTTCGCTATTTTATTCCAGACTTTTTTATCTTCTACCCATGGAATATCTTGCGCAAATCTTTCAAGATCGAAACCCGATAATCTTTTTAAAGTCAATTTTGTTGATTTTTTTATTAATGTTCGATTACTTGAATTGCTTCTAATTCCATTTGAAATTTGATCTTTTAGCAATGAGATCAATTTTTCATCACGAGATTTTTTTAAATTCTTTTTATTTTCAGAGGCACTTTTTTGATATTCTAGAATTTTTTCTCTTTCTTCAGATTTTGTACGCTTTGCTTGCTTTTCAAATAATTTCGTTTTGATGACACATCCTTTAATACCAGGCTCTGCACGCTTAGAGGCATCTTTGACCTCACCAGCCTTTTCGCCAAAGATTGCCCTTAGCAATTTCTCTTCAGGAGTCGGATCAGATTCACCCTTTGGAGTTACTTTACCAATCAAAATATCACCCTCCTTCACCCTGGCACCTTCCCTCACAATTCCTTCTTCATCTAAATCTTTGGTCGCATCTTCACTAACATTTGGTATCTCAGGAGTTAATTCTTCTTGACCTCTCTTGGTATCACGAACCTCAACTTCTATTTCGTTGCAATGAACTGAACTAAATGTATCATCTTTTACTAATCTCTCGCTGACAACAATAGCATCTTCGAAATTATATCCGCGCCAAGGCATGTAAGCCACCCTTATATTAGCACCAAGAGCTAGTTCACCCTCATCCGTTGCTGCTCCATCAGCAATAACTTCACCCATGACAACCTGCTGACCCTCACTGACCAATGGCCTTTGGTTATGTACAGTGTTTTGGTTTGTTCTGAAATATTTTTTAAGATTTATTTCAACTATAGACTCACCTTCAAAAAGCATAAGACTATCCTGCACGTCTTTTCTTTTGATTTGAATAGTTTCAGAATCCACATAAACTATTCTTCCAGAAACCGGCGAGACAACACAAGACCTAGAATCTTTTGCAACCTTAGATTCTATTCCAGTACCAACTATTGGTGACTGTGGGTACATTAATGGAACCGCCTGCCTCTGCATATTAGAGCCCATTAACGCGCGATTAGCATCATCATGTTCTAAAAATGGAATCAAGGCAGCTGCTACACTTAATATTTGGTTCGGTGAAACTTCAACATAATCTACGCTCTCAGGCCCAACAATGGGAAAATCGCCCTTTACACGGGTCCTGATATGTTTTTCGATTATATTCATACTTTCATCGATCTCAGTGTTGGCCTGAGCCACCATGACTCGGTCCTCGTCATCAGCGGATAAATATTTAATATCCTCCGTAACAACGGAGTGACCATTTTTCTTTACAACTTCCCTGTAAGGTGATTCAATAAACCCGTGGTCATTGACCTCTGCAAACATGGCAAGAGATGAAATTAGACCTATATTCGGACCCTCTGGCGTCTCAATCGGACACAATCTTCCATAGTGAGTATAATGAACATCTCGAACTTCAAACCCGGCACGCTCTCTGGTTAAACCACCTGGACCCAAAGCAGAAATCCTTCTTTTGTGAGTTATTTCAGCAAGAGGGTTTGTCTGATCTCCAAATTGTGATAGTTGAGATGTACCAAAAAAGGTATTTATAACAGTAGTAACAACACGAGAATTAATTAAATCTTGAGGTGTAATACTTTCGGATTCTCTTAGGTTCATCCTTTCGTGTATTGTTCTAATCATACGGCTGAGAGCTATACTAAACTGATTAGTTAACTGTTCACCAACGGTTTTAACTCTTCTGTTCCCTAAATGATCAATATCATCAACGCCCCTATCGCCCTTTCTCATCTGGATTAACACTGTTAAAACTTGTATGATATCTTCCATTGTCAAAACAGTTTCTTCAACGGGAACATCAAGATTAAACTGCTGGTTCAACCTGTACCTACCTACCTGCCCTAGGTCATATTTTTTTGGACTGAAGAAAATTCTTTCAATGAATTTTTGCGCAGTTTCAAGATTAGGCGGCTCGCTAGTCCTTAAAAGCTGATAAACAACACCCAACGCACTTTCTGTATCTCTCGTCGGGTCCTTACTGATGGTATTAAGGAGTAACATTGATGCAAAATCCTTGTTTCCGTCTACAATATTTATTTCTTCAATTTTATTTTCTTGAAGACTATCAATTATATCACTAGACAGCTCAATTCCGCCTTCATAATATATTTCTCCAGTTTTTTGATCAATGACATCTTCAGTTAGAGTTGCACCAATAAATTTCGAAATATCATCAGATTTGATATTTACAGTATGAAGACTACCAAAAGCTTTGCAAATATCCGTATTTGTTGAGTAGCCGAGTGCACGCAGTAACATGGTAACTGGAAATTTTCTTCTTCTATCAATTATTACAAATAAACAATCATTGATGTCAGTGGTAAAATCAACCCAAGATCCTCGCGCAGGTATGATTCGAGCCTGAAAAAGCTTTGTCCCATTTGGATGAGTCGACTCATCAAAAAAGACACCTGGAGATCGCTGCAACTGAGAAACAATAACTCTTTCAGCTCCGTTAATGATGAATGTCCCTTTTTCAGTCATGTAAGGAATATTACCAAAATAAACATCTTGCTCAATACTTTGAGCATATTCGTTTTTATTATTTTCATCTGTAATATGCAAAGATAATTTGACTCTAAGAGGAGATGAAAAAGTTACTCCCCTATCAATACATTCATTTGCCGTATATTTTGGTTGGCCCAAGTAGTAGCTGTTAAACTCAAGAACGTAATTTCTGTGATTGTCCTCAATGGGAAAAACGCTATTCAAAACACCCTGCAGTCCAAAATCACCTCTGGCCTCAGGGGCTTGGAACTCTTGCAGAAATTGCTGATAAGCTTTCGTCTGAATTGATAATAAATCAGGGACTTCCAACAATTCTTCAATATGAGAAAAAGTTATTCTGCTATTTTCTAATGATTCTTTCGCTTTCAATTAAACCTCCGGGTTTATAAATGAGTTTTTTTATCTACAATAATTACTTTAACTCGACTTCAGCTCCTGCCTCTTCTAGCTGAGACTTGATTTCATTTGCCTCCGATTCGGCAACGCCTTCTTTTACAGCTTTAGGAGCAGAATCAACCAATTCCTTTGCTTCTTTTAGCCCTAAATCCGTTATGCCCCTAACAGCCTTAATTACATTAATTTTCTGTTGACCAGCAGCAGTTAGTATGACATCAAACTCAGATTTAGCCTCAGCAGCACCGCCATCACCAGCAGCAGGGGCAGCTGCAACAGCAACAGGGGCCGAAGCAGAAACTCCAAATTTTTCTTCAATTTCAGTGATTAACTCTGAGACTTCCATCATATTTGCCTTTTCTAAATATGCTAAAACATCTTCTTTTTTTACTGCCATTTTTAGAACTCCTTATTTTAATTTTAATTTGATTTATTTTCTTTAATACTATTTAAAACATTTACAAAACCAATCATAGGCGATTTTAGCATCGAAGCTAAATTTTGCATGGGGCTTTTTATCATTATAGCGAATTTGGCAATTGACTCTTCTTTACTTGGCAATGTTGCTATTTTATTAAATTCTTCTGCAGGCAAATAATCACCCTCAAACAATATGCCCTTAATCAATGGCAGGTCGCTATCTTTGTTGAAGTCTCTAATTACCTTGGCAGCAACAACTGGCTCGTCATAAGAGATTGCAATAGCCGTTGAACCCGTAAATATGTTATCTGATAAGCTTATTTTATTATTATTAGAAGCAATCTTTAAAATTGTATTCTTAACAACCAAAAATTCTACATCCTTTGCAAAAAATTCTTTTCTCAATCTTGTTATTTCTATCACGTCCAAACCTAAATAGTCAGTAAAATAAATTGATTTGGCCTTGGAAATTTTTTCTGTCAATATTTCTGCGTTCTTTATATTTTTTTCGTTTGGCATAATAGGATTATCCAATTGAGTTTATATTAATTTTTACACCCGGACCCATTGTTGATGAAACAGAGATTGCCTCAAGAAACTGACCTTTTACTGATGGAGGCCTAGCCTTAATCAATGTATTGTAAATAGTTAAAATATTTTCAATGAGAGCGTCATCAGCAAAAGAAACTTTTCCACATGGAGTATGAACAATACCTGTTTTTTCCACTCTAAGCTCAACCATTCCAGCCTTTAACTGAGTAACGGCCTTAGATACATCCATCGTGACGGTACCACTTTTTGGATTTGGCATAAGCCCTTTCGGACCTAAAATCTTTCCTAATTTACCAAGCTCAGACATCATATCAGGGGTAGCAACAATTTTATCTACATCAGTCCAGCCTCCTTTTATTTTGTCCAAGTACTCTTTATTCCCACAGAAGTCAGCCCCCGCGTCTAATGCCTCCTGTACTTTCGGCCCCTGCGCAAGCACTAACACTGAGACTTCCTTACCCGTTCCATTCGGCAACGAGGTACTTATTCTAATATTTTCTTCAGCATGCCTAGGATCAACATTAAGGTTAATAGCCAAATCTACAGTCTCATCAAATTTAACTGCGGAGAGTGCCTTAACAATTTCAACCGCCTTTTCTAAATCATACAGCATTTCTTTTTTATACACATCATTCTTTTTTTTATGTTTATGCTTAGACATCCCAACTAACCCTTAACTTCGATCCCCATAGATCTAGCAGTACCTCTAATCATTTCTTTTGCCTGATCAACAGTATTAGCGTTTAAATCCGACATCTTAATTTCTGCAATTTTTTCTAGATCTGATTCTTTAATCACTCCGACCTTTTCCTTGTTCGGCTCACCTGATCCTTTTTGTATTTTTGCAGATTTAAGAATCAACCTTGATGCAGGAGGAGTTTTTGTTATAAAAGTAAAACTTCTATCAGCGTATACAGTAATTTCAACAGGAATTATATCACCCATCTTATCTTGTGTTTTCGCATTGAAGGCCTTACAAAAATCCATAATATTAACTCCTTGCTGACCCAACGCAGGACCAACAGGAGGAGCAGGGTTTGCTTGCCCCGCTGGAATTTGCAGTTTTATAAATCCAATTACTTTTTTTGCCATGTATACCTTTTAATAACTATGCTTCTAGCGCAACCTGTAAATAGTCTAATTCTACTGGCGTAGACCTACCAAAAATACTGACCGCTACTTTTAATTTTTGCTTTTCATGGTTAACCTCTTGAACGATTCCTGAAAAATCAATAAAGGGACCATCTTTTACATTAACTGAGTCACCTACCTTATAGGGCGCAGCTTCCGTCACCTTCAATGGTCCATCGCCCCCATCATGATCACCCAAAAATCTTTTAATCTCCGCTGGCTTTAACGACTCAGGCTTACCCTTAGAGCCAACAAAACTAATTACACCATTGACATTCTCAACTACATACTTGGTTTCTTTATTCATATCTATGTGAATCAACAAATATCCTGGGAAAAATACTTTTTCTTTTATTTTTTTCTTACCATCTCGCATTTCTAAAACATTTTCTGTCGGCACCAAAATATTTTCAACGTATTTATCTAGTTCTGCGTTTTTGATTTCAAATAAAATATTATCCTTAATTTTTTTCTCTTTACCAGAGATTACCCTCAAAGTATACCAATTCATCTTTTTTACATCACTATAGAAATAGCTCTAGAAAGTACGAAATCGACTACGAACAGATAGGATGTTATAATTAAGGATAAAATTAGAACAACATAAGTAGACCCTTTCAAATCTTCCCAGCCAGGCCATGAAACCTTACTCATTTCATACTTAACATCTGAACCAAATTGCATAATTTTCTTTATCATTTTTAAAAACTTACTTTAGCCAACTAAAACGCAGGAGAGGCAGGACTTGAACCCGCAACCCCCGGTTTTGGAGACCGGTGCTCTACCAGTTGAGCTACTCTCCTATGTCTTAGATTTAATTTTCTATGTTAACCTACTTTGTTTCTTTAAATATGACATGCTTTCGAATTACTGGATCATACTTCTTATATTCAACTCTTTCCGGATGCAACTTCCTGCTCTTCGTAAATGTATACCTATACCCAGTACCGGCAGTACTTTCCAACTGTATAATATTTCTTTTACTATTCCCAGCCATAATTTTTATTCTACAATCTCAGTCACCACACCAGCACCAACAGTATGACCACCCTCACGAATTGCAAAACGCAATTCTTTATCCATAGCTATCG
>MDSZ01111703.1_pt1 | contig 14942 bp, 12 predicted proteins | sample 811201 | NCBI WGS metagenome assembly MDSZ01 (sample SAMN05326647, study PRJNA326480) | marine metagenome | isolation source: seawater | place: Indian Ocean: North | collected 2010
AGCAGAACCTGTAGCTGTTGAAGAAAAACCACAGCCAACAGCACCTGTTCAACCAGCAGAACCTGTAGCTGTTGAGCAAACTGAAAATTCCGTTGCTACAGTACAAGAGGTTCTTGGAGACATGATGGGAGATGCACCTGCTTGTCCCGACTGTGGTCACATAACCATTAGAAATGGTTCCTGTTACAAATGTTTAAACTGTGGAAATTCTTTAGGCTGTAGTTAAAAGATCAAATTAATTAACTAGACTTTACAAAGAAGTATATGTTTTATTTTTTATATTTAATATTATTTTATATTTTCTTATTTTTAGTTGGAAGAGGACTATTAATAGCTCTTGAAAAAATTTCTACAAATAAGAAATTTGATGATTCTGAAAACGTATTCAAAATAAAATTGTTTACTTTTTATCCTATTATTGCTCTTTTCTATATTGGGAATTTATCTTTTTTAATTAATTTTTTCACAAATATAAATTCAGAGCTTTTTATTTTTCATTTATTCATATTCGTATTGTTAAATCTAAATAAAAAATTACATATTGAATTCAATGTTCATAATTTAGCATTATTTTTTTCATTATTTTTTATCTTAGGCTTGAGCTCTTATTCAACTGGATTTGGTTATGATGCAGGTCTATATCATTTAAATTTTCAAAAAATTTTGCGTAGTGAAAAAATAATCTTTGGTTTGACTAACTTTCATTCCAGATTTGGATTTTCTTCAATTTACGACTACATTGGCGCTATTTTTTGGCTTAAAAAGAATTTCATAGCTCTTCATTATTTGAATTTAACTTTTATAGTGTTTTTTTATCAATCAATGTACCAAGCCTTTTTCAATACTAAAAATATATCATTTAAAATTGGTGTGCAATCAATCTTCTTATTGGGAGTACTAGACAATTTTGGATTCAATGGTGGAAAAAACGGATATATTGAAATCGAGGGTATAACAAAATATGATACTCCTTTTGGAATTCTTTTTTTTATGGGATTCTATATGGCTACTACACTCATTTTTGAAAAAAGGAATCAAAACTTTGAATTTTTATTAATTATATTAATAAGTACTTTTTCCTTACAAATGAGACCATTGGGAGTGCTGCTATTTTTATTACTCCTAATTTTACTTTTGCAAAAAAACTTTACGAAGATCAATATAATTAGAGAATCTTTACCCTTTGTTGCATTAATTTTATTTTGGGGTGTTAAAAATTTAATCATGTCAGGATGCTTTATTTATCCGGTAAAATTTTTGTGCATTGAAGCGCTTCCTTGGCACTATTCAAATGTTGTAAAAAATGAAACTTTAGATATTGCAAATAGTCTTGTTGCTTATTCACTCGGAGAAAATTTACTTCAATGGTTTAAGATTTGGGAGATGGACAATAGCTATAATTCTTCAACTATTTTGAATTTTTCTATTGCTTGTATATTGATAATCATCTCTTCTAAAATATTTACTAAGTTTAAAAACTTATTCAGAGAAAAAATACTCGTCTTTAGTTTTTTGTCTTTATGCTCATTAGTTTGGTTAATAAATGCTCCGGACTTCAGATTTGCAATTGGAATAATTTTGTCTATTTCTTTCTATTTGCCAATTAGTAGAACGGCAACATACAGAAAAAAAGTTTTCAATAATTTAAAAGTTTTATTTTTACTTTTAATTTCATTATCTGCTTTTGCTCTTCCAAGATTTGATAATTATTTTTCCTTTTTTGAAAAACCATTACAAAATCCAGTTTTATTAGCTCCTGAAGTTAAATATCAAGCTAGGGTAAGCGGATTTGGCCTAGAGCCTCTTGACACTGACGAAATTTGCTGGATATCAACTGAATGTACTCCTAAGTATTCTTTACCAACTTCCAAAACAAATAAAAATGGTTATACATTTTTTTATTTATTAAATAAATGAAATAATTGTTTGTTCGTCATTTAAGTATTATTAATTGAAAGAGATATGAAAAAAAATAAATACAAAATTATTATTGTTGGAGCCGGACCAGCAGGTTTAACTTCAGCATGGGAAGCTGAAAAGTTTGGGTATAAAACTTTAATTTTGGAAAGTACATCACAAGTAGGCGGTATCAGTAGAACTGTTGAAAGAGATGGTTGGAGGTTTGATATTGGTGGTCATAGGTTCTTTACAAAGGTTGATCTAGTAAATAAGATTTGGGACGAAATACTTGATAGAGATGATTTTTTACTACGACCAAGAATGAGTAGAATTTACTACAAAAAAAAGTTCTTTGATTATCCCCTAAAACCATTAAATGCATTAAGCAATCTTGGTTTGTTTGAATCAATTGCTTGTGTAATGTCTTATATTTATGTACGGATATTTCCACCAAAAGATCAAAATAATTTTGAGAATTGGGTAGCCGCAAGATTTGGATGGAGGCTTTATAACATTTTTTTCAAAACGTACACTGAAAAAGTTTGGGGTATTGAAGCTAATAAAATTGGTTCTGACTGGGCAAGTCAAAGAATTAAAAATTTATCTTTAAGTAAAGCAATCCTTAATGCTTTTTTTAAAGATAAATCAGGTGAAGTAATTACTACTTTAATTGATGAGTTTAAGTATCCAAAATTTGGTCCAGGAATGATGTGGGAAACTGCATACACAAAGCTTACTAATAAAGGTCATAAAATTGTTTTAAATTCTAAAGTGAAAAAAATTGAAAAATATGAAACAAATTCTTACAAAGTAATTCTAGAGAGTGGAGATGTATTTGAGGCAGAACATGTAATAACAAGTATGCCATTAGCAAGTCTGCCTTCTACAATATATCCAAATGAAAATAAAGAAACTAAATTATCTGGAGAATCATTGAAGTTTAGAGACTTTTTATCAGTAGCTTTAGTTCTTGATGTTGAGGATGCATTTCCAGATAATTGGATATACATTCATGAACCGGGAGTGAAGGTTGGAAGAATACAAAATTATGGAAGTTGGTCTCCATATTTAATTAAAGAAGGTATGACCTGTTTGGGATTGGAATACTTTGTAAATGAAAATGACAATATGTGGAACTCTAGTGATGACGATTTGATTGAATTAGCAAAACGTGAATTAGAATATTTAAAGATTATTGATACAGGAAAAATTAAAAATGGGTATGTAGTGAGAATGCCAAAAGCTTACCCAGTTTATGATTTGGAGTATCAACAAAACATCACAGTAATTCGTAGATGGCTTGAAAATAATCATGCAAATATACATCCGATTGGAAGAAACGGTATGCATCGTTATAACAACCAAGATCACTCAATGGTTGCTGGAGTATTAACAGTAAGAAATATTTTGAACAAAGAAACAAATAATATTTGGGAAATCAATGTTGAAGATGAATATCACGAGGAAAAAATCTTAGATAGATCTGTGCCAAAAATTATTGAAGATTAATAACTTATAATTTATTTTTACCAAATAAAAATAATGCAAAAAACAAATACATTAAAAAAATAATAAATATAAACATCCAGTCAAACGATAGATACAAATCGATATACTCTGTTGATTTTTCATCAAGATTAACATAATTTGAAATTAGAACTGATGGGTCTTGAACTAGAGACAAAAGTTTTATGCTAATTAAACCAACAAAAGAAGTAAATATAATCTTCTGATAAGCTTGTAGCGTTAAGACACTTGATAACATACCTTTTAAATATTCTGGATTTGCATATGGAACTAAATTATCAAATGAATTAATTATTTTATCTTCGCTTAGAGAACTGGCCTGTGTTGATTCAAAAAATAATTGTGAAAGACTTCCAAAAATAGAAAATATTATTAAATACTTAATTAAAAATTTGTTATGAAAATGATCTTTGAAGAAAATAAAAATATTTAAGGGTATGAGCGTATATAGATATCTGAAACCATACGACCCTCCGTGACTTTCAAACAATATAACAGGGAGTATTGAAATCGAATAAAATAAAAATAAACTTAAAGCAATATAGTATTTTTTATTTAAAGCGTAAAAGAATACATAATATATGCTTATAAAAACAATTGGACAAAAAAAGAAAACTCCAAATTCTTGGCTAAATAATATTGTAAATAAATGATTAAAAATTGTTAATAAATTTTCACCCAAAAGATTTATATCTGAATACACCTCTAACCTTTCATAAACCACCCAGCCTTCATTTGGATAAATATCAGTTTGAGAAAATGTATAAATTCCATAAATTAATTTAGTGTGAATCAAAAATAAAATTACTCCAAATAAATTTCCAAGAATAAAGACTTTGTTTTTAATAAGAGAAGAAATATTTTTATTGTTTAAAAGCAAATAAATAATTGGTAAAAGAAATATATGATAATTATTCCAACGAACAGTTAAACCTAAAAACTGGAATAGTGGTATCAAAATTAGTAAGTATGTATATTGTGAATCTAAATATTTATACGTCAGATAAATTACTATCAAAAAAATAAAAAATTCATAAACCGTACTCATACTAAATCTTTCAAAACCAAAATATGATATACCTGAGCCCAGAAGAATGAGTGAGATTAATAGTCTATTTCGAATATTACTTTTTATCATAATTTGGATAATTGAAACAGAGAGGAGTAAAAACACTATTGGAATTAATGAGTAAATAAAATAATTAAGAGAATTTTCAGTGTTTAAATATTTAGAAATAATATTTGTTACAAAAAGAATTGGGCTTGCGATAAAACCCGTACCAACAGATTGCCTTGGGACCGGTAAACCGTCATCTCTTATATAAGAATCTTTTAAATTGCCATCAAGTTGATTTGTATAGTCAAAATCAAAATCGATTGCAATTGTTTGAGTGTGGTAATAATAAACTGAATCATCTTGAATTGACCCAGGAGCAACTTCATTTAATCGATAATCTACTTTTGTAAAAAGCAGCAAAATAACCACTGTAAGTAATATTTTCGCTATATTTTTTAATGAAGTGTTTCTCATTTCACTTTATTTTAATTCTCTTTAAAAAGGAATTTTAGAATTTATAATTAGTTTATGTTTTTAGTTTGTTATGGTACTCGACCTGAACTAATAAAATTATTCCCAATTATTAAGAAATTAAATGAAAGGAATTTACCATACAAAACATTGTTTTCAGGACAACACAAAAACTTAATTAAGGAATATAAAGAATTGGTTGATGAACCAACTATTACTTTAGAAGGAGTGTTTGAAAAAGGGCAATCAATTAACTCTTTGATTTCAAAAATAATTAATAAGTCTTCAAAGGTTCTTGAATCAGAAAATTACAAAGTCATTGTACAAGGAGATGCTGGAACTACAATGGCAATTGCATTATCTTCATTTAATACACTTAATGAAATTATTCATGTTGAAGCTGGGTTAAGAACTAATAATTTGTTAAGTCCTTTTCCTGAAGAAGCGAATAGAAAAATTATTACTCAAATTGCAAATTATCACTTCTGCCCCACACAAGAAGCAGAAAATAATTTAAAAAAAGAAGGCGTAGTCGAAAACGTATTTACTGTGGGAAATACTATCGTAGATAGTTTCAATGCCATTCTCGCTAAGCCACTTAAAAATAAAAAACTTCAAGCTCTTATTGATAATTCCCGAGAGTACTATTTATGTACCCTACACAGAAGAGAAAATAGAGGAGACAATTTTATTGAAATGTGGAAACAACTAAGTGAAGTTTCTTTAAAAAAAAATATCATATATATTAAACATCCATCCGTTAATGGGTCTGAAAATTACTTAAAAAACAACGTTAATGTTATTGATCCAGTCAACTATGAAGAAATGTTACATTTGATTAATAATTCTTCCGGTTTAATAACTGATAGCGGAGGAATACAAGAAGAGGCTGTCTGTGCACAGAAAAATGTTTTGATATGTAGAGACACTACTGAAAGACCTGAAACTATTGACAGTGGTTTTGGAAAATTAGTTGGTACTAACATATTTAAAAATATAAAATTTTTGGAATCTAATAATAACCTAAGCAGTAAAAACCCTTATGGAGAAAACGTTTCTGAAAAAATTGTTAATATTCTATCGGAAAAAATAAATGTTTAATCAAAAAAGCACCATAGATATTGCTATTCCGCTATATAATGAGGAGTCTTCAGTTGAAAATCTTTTTTTGGAATTATCTAATCTAGTTAACAACTTAGATGAAAATGTACTAAATTTCATACTTGTCAATGATGGAAGCACTGACAAAACCAGGGACGAAATAGAAAAATTTTTTTTGGATTTTCCAAATTTTACACTTATCAACCATAGTAAAAATTTAAATCTTGATGGCTTTTTAAAAACCATACAAAAAAATTGCAAATCTGACTATATAGTTTTTTTAGATAGTGATTGTACTTTTAAACCAATGGACATTATTAAGATGATAGATTTGTGCAAAAAATACCCAAATTTTGATATTATTAATGGTTCTCCGTACCATAAACATGGAATAATTAATGGTGTTAAACCTTCTAGGTTGTTGATAAGTAAAACTGCAAACCAAATATATAGAATTCTTGTCAAAAAAGAAATAGCAACATATACATCAATTTTTAAACTCTATAAGAAAGATGTTTTTATGAGTTCAAAAATCGAATTAAAAGGATTTGTATCTGTAGCTGAAATTTTTATAAAATGCTTATTAAAAAAAGCAATAGTAGTTGAGTTTCCGTGCGAATTAAGTATAAGAGATACTGGTGAATCAAAAATTAGAATATTTCAATCTGTAGTTAATCATTTAAAGTTAATGTTTAGAATTCTATTAAATAAATACAACTTAAATAAAATTTAATTTTATACTTTACTTTCAGGGCGCTTAGCTCAGTCCGGCAGAGCGCTTCCCTTACAAGGAAGAAGTCACAGGTTCAAATCCTGTAGCGCCCACAAAATATCATCGTGTTAATTTAGAATTTTCAAAATTTTTAAATTTAAATTGTGAAAAAACAAAAATTAAAAAAAACAAAATAGAAAATATTGTTAAATAGTTTATATTGGGATATCTGTATACATCGTTATAAGGTTCTAAGTATGACACAGAATAAAAATATAGCAATAGTGAAATCACTAGAAAAATATTATTTTTAAATAAAAAAATTGTCATAAATATTACTGACGTAAATAAGAAATAACCAATACTGTAATTTACGAATCTAAAAGATTCGTAATACCCTTGAAATGTCCAAAAAATAAATATAAAAAAACATATAAATAAAGAGGGTTTTAAAATTTCTAAAGAATTTTTATATTTTGATTTATTAATAGATATCAAAACAATAAAAAAAATTAAAAGAATTAAAAAATATCCAAGAAAATTAAAAGTTACTAGATTATTACATTCGAAAAAAGATTGGAAGGTTTGGCAGCCACTCTCTTTAGGGTTTAGCGACTTTTTCTGAAATGATTCAATTATCCAATAAAATTGTTTATAAACATTTTTGTGCCAGTCATAATACTCAAATTTACTTATTGAAATTACAAGTCTATACAAAATGTATGGTGCGGATAGTAATATCAATTGAAAAATTTGTTGAGTTTTTATTTTTTTATCTTTTATAAATTTATAAAGCTTAATAGCCAAACCATATATTATTGCTGACATATGGGCTAAGCTAAGAAAACCAAGTAACATAAAAATAATATTTTCATTCTTTTTATTTTTTTTGATATTGGTTAAAAAATTTATAGAAATCAAAAAAAATAAAAAAGTTAAATTCCCTACAGAAGGAAAAAATAGATTCCACCTAACACTCGGTATGCTGCAGACTATGAAAATTAAAACAGTCTCTTTTATTCCCAATTTATGAAACTTTGCAATATGGATAAAAAGTCTAACTATAAAGTAAAGGATAAAAAGTTGTACTAAAAATATAGAAACTCTAAATTGTTGATAATCAGAAATTTCAATAATTGAAAGATTGTTAACAAGTAATTTTACGAATGCTATAAAACCGACAAACAAAGGTCTACTTTGATAAGGATTACTTCGGTCAAAAAAATCCTCTAAGGATGATGAGGCTAATCTGTAAGTCCCCTCATCGCAATGTATAGGAAATTTTATATTTTCTATACTTCCAAATCTATAGTTTTCAATAATCTCGACACACCAAAAATTTTCGTTTGCATTGTTATCTAACAAATAGAAGTCAAAAATATAAATTACGATAACTGAAAGAAAAATAATAAATAATATGTTTAAGCGACGAACTTTCATTTGTTAAAAATTTAATATAATATTTACTAAAAATTACTACTGCTGAGGAAAGTTAAATAATTGTTAATTAAATGTTTCTTATAAGTTAAAAAGATTATTTTTATATTCTTCATTTTTTAAATTATATAAATTTATACCTGAATGTATTCTGTGAGAATCCTGTGATAATAAAAAAATTTAGCTTCGTTTATTGTAATCTATTAATATTGCTTTTAAATATCGAAACCCATCAACAAGCTTTATTTTTTTTCCATCTTCGTAGCTTCTGCCACTATAGCTAATTGGAACTTCCTTGTAATATTTACAATGTTCTAGAGCTTTATGCAAAATCTCAATTTCAAAATCGAATCCATTTTTTTCAATTTCAATATTCTTATATATGTCTCTTGAAATTAATTTATAGCAAGTTGCAACATCAGATACTTTAAAATTGTTAAACAGTGAAAATAAAAAAGAAAAAAGTTTATTCGCAAGATATGTTCTTAAGTATATATTCTCCCTATTGATATCTCCAATAAAACGAGATCCCAAAACTACAGTGTTTGTATTTTGCATTTTTGGAATTGATTCAAGAATTTTTTTAATATCTATAGGATTGTATTCAAGATCTGCATCATGAACTATAACAAAATCTGAATTTACTTTTTTTAATCCTAAGGATATAGCGTTTCCTTTTCCTAAATTTTTATCACTATTAATTAATTCAACACATTCGTTTTTAGCTACAAGTTCTTCAGCAATTTTGAGAGAATTATCAGTTGAATTATCATTTATTAAGATGATTTCATTACTTACATTTGCAGATATCAAATTTGAAATAGATTTAAATAGAGTTTTTTCTTCATTAAAAAAAGGAACTAACACAGATAAATTTTTCACTTTAATTAGAATAATTGCTTGATAGAGATTTGTATATGTTTTATTTGTCTATAAGAATTAATAATTTAAAAAATGATTGATAATAAAAAATTATTTTTTTTAATTCTATCTATCTCAATACTTTTTTTATTTGTTTACAACGGTATTAATTATGATCCAATTCAAGGATATGATGCAGAAGCACATCATGAATATATAAATAATTTCTTTAGCATGTTTACACCTGGCAAGTCTGATTTGAAAACAAGTTCTTTTACAAGAGAATTTTTTAGCCCACCTTTACCATATTTCTTTCCTGCTTTTATAGGTGCAATCTGCAGAGATGTAATTTCTGGTCCAGATTATATAGAACAATGTAAAATTGTATATAAGTCTTTTGGGCAAATTTTTCAGTATTTAATTTATATAACCTCTTTGTATTTCTATTTACTTTCTTTCAAAATTATTTATAAAAATAGGCTAATTGATAACATTGAAATTCTTTTATTAATTTCAATTTTGACAGTTAACTATAGAACATTTTCAATGTTGAGAGGCGAACCTTATATTATATTTTTTTTAAGCTTGTTAATTTATCAGTTCTTAAAATTAACAAAAAATAATTTTATTCATTCTAAGAAAGACATAATTTTATTTGGAATAACAATTGGTTTGCTGGCTTTAAGTCGACAGTGGGCCTTTCTTCTTTTCCCAGGATTTTTAATTGTTTACTTCTACATCAAAAACAATAGAAGTGATTATTTGAAATTTATGCTTATCTCATTTTTGATAGGTTTTTCTATTTCCAGTTGGTTTTATTTTGATTTATTTACCCAATACGGATCAATGACTTCGTTTAATGCTGAGCCAAAATCATTTAGTTTTTCTAATCAACCAAGAAGTTTTTACACTTCGGACGTAGAAAGCCTATACAAAGTTTTTACAAAACCAATTAGACCTCAATATAGTAATCAATTAGTACCCATACTGTATTCAGATTTGTGGGGAGATTATTGGGGTTATTTTTCATTTACAAGCAGAAGTTTAGACACCGGAAGAAATCAATTATTTATAGGAGACTATTTAGCGCGAGTAAACCTTGTATCTCTTCTCCCTACAGCCTTTTTTATGTACGTAATTATTAGCAAATCTAAATTATTGAAAAACAAAAAAGACAATTATCTTGAAATTTTTAATTTATATTTATTTGTTTCAATCTTGGTGTCATTTTTAGGATATTTATGGTTTTTAATAAAGTATCCAGAACTTCAATCCGGTGACACAATTAAAGCAACATATATAATACAAATGTTCCATCTTATAGCCTTCTTGTCTGCACAAAAGATAAAAGAGTTAAGATCAAAAAACTTATATAAACTAATTATGGCTAGTTTAATTTTTGTATTCATACACAATTTCTCAGCTATGATGAGTCACTTTTAAAAATTAGTTCAATTAGATTTCAGTAATCAATATGTATAATTGTAAAAATGAAATATAAAAATTATTTAATTAAAAATAATATTTTATTTTTAATTATGTTTTTCCCTTTCATGTTAAATTTTTTACTTAATATTTTTCAAAACCCAGAATTCATATTAAATTTTTCTTCACAAAATATTATTAATTTTTTCTCAACATTTTTTATAAGTGTTTTTTTTCTTTGTTTATTTAAATTAATTAGTAAAAGTTTAAAAATAGATTCGAATTCGTTATCAGCTGTGTATTTCTTTTTCAGTTATTTTATTTTTGATTCGCTATTCTTACCAATTACAAAATATCTTAGTTTTAGTGAAAATTTTTATTTAGTTTCAACATTATGGATTATTGTAATAATCTACAAAAAACCAAAAATTCAAGAACTGTTGATGGTAGTATCTTCATTTTTTGTTTCTTTTTTTTACAACAGATTTTATTTAAGAATACTATCTGATAACTCAAAGTACATTGAGTTGAATTCTGATGTCCCTCTTCAGTGGCTAGATATTACAAGCATGATTTATGATAATAACTATTTTTATGCTCTTGATAATAATCTAATAGAGGGGCAAGGTTTGTTAATAAGTTATATTCAATCTATTATTTTAAAGATAAATTTTAACACTGAAACTTTTATTTTCATAAACAATAATTACAACTTAGTTTTTTTAATTAGTTTCTTATTAATTTTCGACACAAACTTAACAAAAAAAAATAAATATATCTCTTCTGCTTCATTTTTGATTGTTTTATTAAATAACGATTGGTTATATTATCTATTTGCTAATTCATTAATGCTTGAAGGTTTTGTGAGTTTGTTTTTTGCAATTATGATTTATTATTTTTACAAACATATTCATTCAAATGACAAGGACTCTATTTATTATTTCATTTCATTTGGCTCTTTGGTGCTGAGTAAGAACTTTATCTCTTTGATAATAATTTTATTAATTTTCTACTCTTTAAAATTTATTAAACAAAATAGAAAAGTTGTTTTTTCTTTTATCGTTTATTTTTCATATATTGTTTATCAAAAAATATTTTTTAGTAACCTTCAAAACTTTGCCTACACTAATGAAATTAATTTTAGAGAATTATTATTCGATTTAATTTTATTAAGAAATTTACAATTTGATAATATTACAAACATAATTAAACAATTTTTAATTGATAAGCCTACTTCATTAATAGTTCTATTTTTTTTACTAATTAATTTTTATATATTTATTAGTAAAAAAAGATTATCAAATACTGTTTTTTTAATATTTATTATTTCTTTAACTAATTACTTATTAGTAAATATTTTATATATTTCGTATTGGCAAAATGTTGAATTTGAATCATCATATAGATATTTAATGAGTTGCTTTCATATAATATTTTTATCAAATATAGTAAATTTAGATGAATTTGAAAAAGTTAAATAATTTAGAATACTTTATTATTTTAAATAAAATTTTCAATCCATCTGAAAATACTATTTTTTTACCCTCTGCGTAGGTTCTACCATTGTATTTAATTGGATATTCAATAATTTTATTATTGGTTTTTAAAAATTTCGAGATTACCTCAACCTCAATTGCAAATCCTTTTTCAACTAAGTCCATCTTATTAATTAAATCTCTTTTTATTATCCAGTAACAACTTGCTATGTCTGTAACTTTGTAAAAATTTATAAGACTGAATAATGCAGTAAGATATTTATTTCCATAAAAAGTTAATTTATATTTATTATCCCTTATTTGTCCTTTTAAAGTTCTAGACCCTAAAATAAGGGATTCGGAATCTTTTTCCACAAGTTTAAACATTTCAATCAAATCATCCGGAAAGTACTCCAGGTCTGCATCATGTACTACTACGTGTGTTGAAGTTGCTAATTTTATACCATTCTGGACGGCTTTCCCCTTACCTGACTGATTTTCAAGATTTATTAATTGAATATTTTCATATTTTTCAGCGTATGAGTTTGCTATTGATGGGCTTTTATCAGTAGAGGCATCGTTAACTAAAATGATTTCCATGAATAAATTTGTACTCAACAATCTCTCAATTGATTTTTCAATAAATTTTTCTTCATTTAAAAAAGGTACAATTACTGAAAGGGTGTAGTTCAATTTATCTAATTACTTTCGAGAAATATTCTTATTTTTTCATATATAAACTTTTGCTGTTTATCCCTAACGTGTCTACCAATCGGTAAATATAAACCATTTCTTCCAATGTATTCACTATTTTTGAGAATTACATTTTTGCTTTTTAAATTTTCAGGCAGAGATTTTTGTAAATGTAGAGGCCAAAAAAATTGTCTAGTTTGAATATTACTTTCAAGTAAATATTGCATCAGTTTATCTCTTAAACCTTCCTTTTTAATCACAATTCCATAAACCCAATAATGATTTTTTGAAAACTCATTCTTTGTTAAAGGTATTTGTACATGCTCACCGATTTTTGAAAAATATTCGTCATAAACTTTCGCTTGATTTATTTTTTTATCAATAGTTTTTCTAAGATTGTTAATCTGGCTTAGGCCTAAAGATGCTTGCAAACCGCTCATCCTAAAATTCCAATATAAATGTTCATGGTTAAATCTATTTTCATCACCAAAGTCTAGATTGACCATCTTCTTTATTTTTAAATATATTTCTTTTGAGTCTGTAAGAACTGCTCCTCCCTCACCAGTAGTCACGTGTTTGTTAGCATAAAAACTTAAGGTTGAAACTTTCCCAAATGATCCACATTTTTTGTTATCTACTATTTGTCCATGAGCCTCAGCTGCATCTTCAATTAATATAATTTCGTTTTGACTACAAAAGTTTTGAATCTTGACAGCTTCAGCTGTTAAACCATAAGTGTGTACCATTAATACTGCTTTTGTATTTTCTGTAATTACTTTAGTTATATCTTCTAATCTCATATTCCAAGAATTAGGATCTACATCGCAAAAAACAGGTTTTAAATTATTTCTAATTATTGCACTTAAACAAGATATGATAGTGAATGATGGAACTACAACTTCAGAATCTTTTTTTAAATTCAATGAAGCAATTGCAACCTCTAAAGCAGTTGAACCATTTGAAGTTGCAACTGAATATTTTCTATCAAAGTTATCGGCCAATTTTTGCTCAAAGGAATTAATTACAGGACTATTTCCTGAAATTGAAGTGGAGTATAAATTTTTTAAAACAGAAAACTTATCTTTAAAAGTTATAGTTGGCTCAAATACTCTTATCATTAGAAATGTCTCTTGTCCATTTCTTCAATATAAGGTCCTTGTTTAACCTCTAAAAATTTTGACTCTTCTAAAATTTCCAATGAGTGTCCTCCATTAAGCATAAGTAAAAGTTCTCCCCCAATAACAATTACTTGTTCAACTAGTTCTAAATTAGATGGATCATAAAATGAAACTTTAATTTGTCCTTCTAATACTATTAATGCCTCAGAGGTCGTTTTAACTTCTCTTTCGATTTCGTTATGAATATGTCTTTCAATATTTTCGTTTTTCTTAAGATTAAAAAGTCCAACCTGAAAAGGGTCTGTGTGGTCTGTTATAAAATTCTTACTATCTTTTGCACTATCAAAATTAAAGTGTAATGCATATTTCAATCCGTCTTTTTCTATTATTTTCATATTTATTTAGATAACAACTAAATAATAATATAAATTTTGTCATTACTAAATAATGATTTATTTAATTAATATATTTCAGCAATTAAGATGAATCCAAATTTATTAAAAGTAATTTTATTGAGTAAGTTGTTAAGAAATTCTCCTAATCTGTGGCTCAAAATAGATGAAACAATTCCAATGTTAATGATTTTTGTTATTTTAAAATTTTCTAAACCAGAGTCCCTAATAATTTTTTTTAATTCTGTTGCATTAAGTTTAGAATTTTGTACTTCAGAATAATCATTAAGTCCAATTTTTTTCGAAAAATATTCAACCAACTGAAATAGGAAAGTGAAATTAGGAGTGGTAATAATTATTTTTCCACCTTCTTTAAGTTTAGATTTTAAAAATTTTAGTAATTTTACAGTTTCCTCATTAGGTAGGAACTCAAGCAATCCAAGGATTGTAATTTTATCAAATTTTTCATCGTAAAATTCATTAAAATCTTCAATTTTTATAAATTGATTATTGGGATAGTTTTTTTTTGCATATTCTATTTGAATTGGTGAAAGATCAACTCCTAAAGAATTATCATACAAATAATTTCCTATGAAGGTTCCTGATCCACAAGCATAATCAAGATGTTGATCATTTGGGTCAATATAAGTTTTGATTTTTTTGTAAACTAAGTTGTGCCAGTTTGACTGAATTCCCCTTTTTCTTAAAAGTCCACTGATAATAACTTTGTCGTAGTAACCTTCTTCAAAGTTATTAATCCAAAAATTTTTTTGA
>MDSZ01199648.1_pt1 | contig 14942 bp, 12 predicted proteins | sample 811201 | NCBI WGS metagenome assembly MDSZ01 (sample SAMN05326647, study PRJNA326480) | marine metagenome | isolation source: seawater | place: Indian Ocean: North | collected 2010
TGTTTCCTAGTCTTTTTTGCAATTCAAAATCATTTACTTTGTAAACAATACCGTCAATATCGAAATCAATTTCATCTCTTTTTTTTTCAATTTCATGATAGTTTTTCATTAAGTTTTCAACTTTTGAAATAGTTCTATTCAAAGGATTAGTTTTAAAGCCCCATTCTTTTAATTTAACTAAATATTTATTTTGTGATGAGACATCTAATCCTTTTTCATAACCGAAGGTATAAGCAATAAACTTTAAGGGAATTTTTTTAGTTTCTTCAGGAAATTTTTGTCTTAAAGAACCTGAGGCAGCATTCCTTGGATTTGCAAATTTGTCACTTAATTTTATAAAATCACTATTTTGAATAAATACTTCACCTCTAATATCAATTTCCTCTGGAAAATTTTTTAATTCAATATGGTGTGGAATATCATTAATTGTTTTTAAATTTTCAGTAATGTCTTCCCCTTCTTTTCCATCACCCCTGGATAAACCAGTAATAAATTTACCATTTCTATAAATTAAAGAAGCTGAAATTCCATCTATTTTTGGCTCTGCACTATATTCAATTTCAAATCCTGTCCCCTTATCTAAATAATTAAAAATTCTTTTTTCAAAGTTTAACAAATCTTCTTTAGTAAACGCATTAGATAGTGAGAGCATAGGAACTTTGTGCGGAACTTTTTTAAAATTTTTCGATGGCTTAAAACCTAAAGAATTAGAGGGAGAATCTTCATTTTTTAAGTATTTATGTTTTTTTTCTAGATCAAATATTTCATTTTTAAGTTTATCGAATTCACCATCACTTAATTTAGGATTATTTTTTTCAAAATATAAGTAATTATGAAACTTAAAATCTTTTATTTTTTTTAAATATAATTCTTTTACTTCTTTTTTATTCATTTTAAAAAAGGGATTTTATTTTATCTAATAGTTTGTCTGTTTTATCCTCTTTTTTTGTTTTCTTTTTAATATCGTATTTCTTATTAAAAATTTTATAAGATTGTTTATACCACTCACTTGATTGATAATTATATCCAAGTGTTTTTGCATATTTTTTAGCTTCCATCTCTAATCCTATCAAATAATATATTTCAACAAGGCGATGTAAAGCCTCTTCAACATAGATTGTTGTATCATACTCTGTAATTACAAATTTTAATCTATTAATTGCAGCAATCCATTTTTCTTTCTTAATATAATGTCTTGCAATAAACATTTCCTTTGCAGCCAGAATATCCTGAATTAATTCTAGTTTATAATCTGCATCTAAGGCATAATCAGTGTTTGGATATCTAGTTGTAATTACTGTAAAATATTTTTTTGCTTCTGCTAAAGGTTTCAGATCTTTTTTTTCATTAACTATACTATCATAGTAATTCATTGCTAATAAATAATAAGCATAGTCTAAATTTTCATTTTTAGGATATAGTTTCATAAATCTTTTAAGTTCATTAATTGAGTCATTATAAAAACCTTGCGACCAATAAGTATATGCAGCCATTAGCGATGATCTCGGAGCCCACTCAGATTGTGGAAATATTAATTCTGCTTCATTGAATTTTTTTGCTGCATAATAAGTTTCGCCCTTTTCAAGAGCTTCCATGCCTGCGTTATATGCTTCGATCATTTGTTTTTCTAAACTGTCACCTTCTACTTTTGTAACAATATTCTCAGATTTTTGAGAACAAGAAATGGTCAAAAAAAATAAAGTAAAAATAAATATATATTTCATAATAAATGAAAATTATTTAACAGTTTTTTGATAAAAACTAAACTATTAAGCTATCGATCTTAAATGACTTTTATTGAAAAATGTGTTTGGAATTGTCTTTTCTTTTACTTCTAAAATAGAAAAGTTGCTATCATCGCTAAACACTTTTCTTAATAGCTTGTTTGTAAGCATATGACCACCCTGAGAACATTTCAAGCTGCCTAAAATCTTATAACCAGATAAAAATAGGTCTCCCATGCAGTCTAAGATTTTGTGATTAACAAACTCTTTCGGATTTCTTAATTTTTCTTCATTTAAAATTTTATCTTTATTTACAACTATGGCATTTTCTAAAGAGCCGCCTAAAGCTAAATTATTAGATCTTAATTTTTCAATATCTTCATACAAGCAAAATGTTCTTGAGTTATAAATATCGTTTAAATCTGATTTGTAAACATCGATATTATTCCTTTGATTACCTATAGTTGGGTTTTCGTACTTTATTTCAAAATCTATATCTAAACTTAATTTACTTGGTTTAATTGAAACATTTCTTTTTTTGTCAGAAAAAGATATTTCTTTATTAATCTTAATTATTTTTATCGGCACTTCACTTACTTCTAAACCTACTTTTAAAATTTCATTAACAAAAATTTTTGCAGATCCATCTAAAATTGGTACTTCATAATTATCAATTTCAATTAACGCATTATCAACACCTAATCCATAAAAAGCTCCCATTAAATGTTCAATAGTTGAAATATAAACGCCACTTTCATTTGAAATTGTTGTGCAAAAGGATGCATTACTGACATTATAAACATTGGGAATTACAAAATTGTTTTTTTTAATATCAACACGTTTAAAAACAATCCCTGTATTAGGCTTGGCTGGCAAAATTGTCATGCATACATTTTTACCACTATGAAGGGCAATTCCCTTAAATTGTATACTTTTTTTAATAGTTTTTTGGTTTAAAGAAGACACCGGGATATTTAAGTCAAACTACGCTAAATATAAAAACAACTAATGTTACTAGAAAATACAATTCTAATTGAAGAAAAAAAAGAATTTTTCAAAAAATCCCTTATTTTTTGATCTTTTGTTAGTAATAAAGACCTCATTTTTATTTAAGCCGTTCAATATCTTCACTGCCGTGTCAAAAATGTCATTTGTATTATTAAGTTTCTGAAAATCTAATAAATAGCTGTGATTTATAATTTGAGTAATAGAAATTTGGTATTTTTTAAAAATTTCCTCCAAATTTTTTAAAAATCCGTTTGAAAGGCAGATAATATTTAAATTCAAACTAAAAAAATCGCATTTGACATTATCAGGCAGATCCAAAAAAATTTTTCCATCAATCAGATAACTATCAATTATTATATGTACTATTTTTCTATCATCAATTGTTTTTTCGCATTGATTTTTAGCCTCTGAAATAAGATAATTTAATTTTTTATTATCAATCAAATCTCCATAATTATTTTTTTTTAAAGAGATCTTTATTGAAAAAAAATTCTCATTTTCAATAATCAAATAAATATTATTTATAAAATTATCCAAAATTTTTTCTATTTCATAAACATTTTCATCAAGAAAACTTTGAATTAAAAATGGCTCAATATTATTTGTATTAAATTTTGTTATTAATTCTTTTTTATAAATTGTTTGTTTTTTTAAATAATTATAAGCTACAATTGTCAATTTTTTATTTTCAATTACAAAAAAAATTTTATAATCAATATTATCTTTCATTGACTACCAGTTGTTTATTTTGACGAAGATCAATCATTTTAATTTTTTCAAATTCTTTATTTTCAATTAAGTTATTAATTAAGATCAAAGATTGTTTAATTTCCTTTTTTGGTAACTTAATATATACACCTTCAATAGTTTCAATATCCCATCGTTTTGATGGATAAAAAAATAAATTTTTAATATTATCAAAATCTAAGTATGAGTTATCTAAAATTTCTTTAAATTTTAAAAGTTCTTCAATATCTAAGTTTCCATAAATTTGAGGGATATTGATTGGTATTTTTTTATCAATTAATTTACCATTTGAACCAATTAAATAATCTTTCCCATTCACATTAATTTTTGCTAAAATTTTTGTCTTCTTAATTTTTATTTGTAGCGTGGAGGGATATTTCTTAAAGATCGAAAATGTTTCTATATTCTCGTTTGAGTTCATCTTTTGCTCAATTAATGATTTATCTAAAAAAATAAGGTTTGATGCTTTTAAATACTCAAGTTTTTTTATAATATCGTTTTTTTCCTCTAAATCTATTCCACTTACTATAAATGAATTTATTTTTGGAAATTCTAAATTACTCAAATATTTATTTGAAACAGTGCCAAGAAATAAAAATAAAAAAAAGAAAAATATTATTTTTTTACTTGTTTGTTGAAGCATCTTTTAAAATCATTTTGATCAGTTTTATAAAATTAATACCATGGTAAGCTGCAATTTCAGGAACTAAAGAAAGATTGGTCATACCAGGTTGAGTATTAATTTCTAGAAGATAAAATTTTCCTTTAAAAAATTTAAAATCTGATCGGGTCACGCCACGACATCCAATTAAATTATGAGCCTTTAAGGCTATATTCATAAGAATTTTGTAATCATTATTTTTTAAATCTACAGGAATAATATGCTTAGTTTTTGATTTAGAATTATATTTAGCCTGATAATCATAAAATTTTCGTTTAGGTTTTAACTCAATGGCACCAAGTTTATTCGAACCAATAATAGCTGCTTGAATCTCTCTTCCAGGAATAAATTCTTCAATAATTATTTTTTTATAACTCTTTAGTAACTTAATCTTTTTTATAATATTAGATTTTGTACAAATGAATACATTTACGCTAGAGCCTTCATTTAATGGTTTAACTACTACTGGAAACTTCAATCTTTTATTAACAAGTCTGATCAAGTCAATATTGGACTTATTAAATGAAAATAGAATATATTTAGGTGTTAAAATATTATTTTTAATAAAGATTTTTTTAGACAATTCTTTATCCATCGCAATTGCTGATGAAATTACTCCAGAATGAGTATAAGGTATGCCGGTAGTCTCCAAAATAGTTTGAATATAACCATCTTCACCAAATTGACCATGTAACGCATTAAAAATTATATTTGGTTTAAATGATTTGATTACCTTAAATAATTCATAATTTGGCTCAATAATTTTTACATTATAATTATTTTTAACTAATTCTTTTGCAACCTGCTTACCAGTATTAAGACTAATAATTCTCTCTTTAGATATCCCGCCTGAAATTATCAATATTTTTTTTTTCAATTTATTCCAAAATTTTAATTTCTTTTTCTAAACTTATCCCAGTCTTATCCAAAACATTTTTTGAAACAAAATTAATTAATTTATTCATATCTTTAAAGGTAGCTTGTCCTTTGTTAACAAAAAAATTACAATGTTTTTCTGAAATACAAGCATCTCCAAAACTTTGATCCAATGGCACAGAGTCTTTTATAAGTTCCCAAACTTTTTTTTTTGTTTGAAAAATTGGATTTTTAAAAGTACTGCCGCTCGTTTTGATTTGAGTTGGTTGATTTTTTTCTTTTTCAATTTTAAATTTTTCCATCGTATCTTTTATTTTATTAGAATCGCTTTTAGTACCTTTAAAAGAGGCACTTAAAAAAATTAAATCATCAGATAAATCATTTTTTCTATATTCAAATTTAATATTCTTAGAGGGAATAGTTTTTACGTTGCCTGATTTATCAATTGCCTGAATTGATAGTAAAATATCTTTAAATTCATGCCCAAAACAACCTGCATTCATTCTTATTCCGCCACCAACAGTGCCAGGAATACATGATAAAAACTCAAACCCACTTAAATTATTACTCAAGGCAAAATCTGATAAAGATTTATCTAAAACTGCGCTTCCTGCAATAATTATATCATCACCAAGTAAAGAAATGTTATTAAAATTTTTACTTAATTTAATTACGACGCCATCAAATAAACCGTCAGTAATTAATACATTGGAGCCTGCTCCAAGAATAAATATTTTTTCTTTATTTTTTAATTTATTTAAAAAGTTTCTTAATTGCTTTAAATCGTCTGCTTTATAAAAAACTTTCGATTTTCCTCCAATATTGAACCAATTTTTTTTTTTCAAATCATATTCAAATCTTACATCACTACCAAACTCATCTAAAATGTCTTTTAATTTTTCTATTTTCATTACATTATCTGTGGAAGTCTTCTCATCCAACTAGATATAGAGCCTGCTCCCATCCCAATTACAATTTTTTTTCCATACATATTATTTTTAAGAAATCTACCCAATTGATTGTTATCATTTACTAAAAATAATTTAACATTTGAATTTTTAATAATTTCTTTTGCAAAATTTAGATAACTGAATCCTAGTTTAATTCTCTCTCCCGCAGTATAGATAGGACATAAAACTACTGTATCTGCATCTTTAAAAGCTGAAGAAAATTCTTTTCTAAGATCTTTTAGCCTTGAAATTCGATGTGGTTGAAAAACACAAACTTTATCATAATCTTGATAAACCTTTTTAACACCCTCAAGAACAACTTTTATTTCTGTAGGATGATGTGCATAATCATCATAGAAATTAATATTATTATATGTAAAAATTTTATTAAAACGTCTCTGAACACCTCTAAAATTTAATAAACCTTTTTTAATATCAGCAATTGATATGCCTACAGTTAAAGCAACCGCGGCGGCGGCAACTGAATTTCTTACATTATGAAGGCCTAATAGTGGTATTTTAATTTTTTTTATAATAATTTTATTTTTATTTGGTATATTTACCTCTAAATCGTAAAGTGAAAAGTTCTTACTTTGCTTCACATTCTTGATTAAAAAATTAGATTTACTACTTATTCCATAAGTGTAAAAATTTTTACTTTTCATTTTTTTAACAAGATCATTATTTATCTTATCATCTATACATATAAATGATTTTCCAAAAGAAGGAACTTTTTCTACAAATTGAGTAAAATAATTTTTTAATTGGTCAATGGATTTATAAAAGTCCATGTGTTCTCTATCTATATTTGTAATAATTGAATATGTAGGAGGTATATGTATAAAGCTACCATCTGACTCATCAGCTTCCAATATTGACCAGTCACTTTTTCCAAGTTTAGCTGTATTTTTAATTGAGTTAATAACACCTCCATTTATGATCGTTGGATCTAATTTTGTTTTTTGAAAAATTGAGGTTATCAAAGATGTTGTAGTAGTTTTTCCATGTGAGCCAACAACAACAATATTTTTCATCAAAGATACAATATGTGCTAACATTTTTCCTCTTGTAATGATTGGTAAATTTTTTCTTTTTGCTTCTACCATTTCAGGATTATTTTTTTTAATAGCTGATGAAATTACAACTATAGTTGCATTTTTAAGATTATATTTTTTTTGCCCTATAAAGATTTTTATTTTTTCTTTTTTTAATCTTTCAATATTTTTATTAAAAGATAGATCACTTCCTTGAACTTTGAAGCCCTTGCCTTTCATAATCAAAGCTAGTCCACTCATCCCAATTCCGCCTATTCCGATAAAATGAATAACTTCGTTTTTTGCTAATTTAATTTTCATCTAAGCTTCTTAATATTTTTTGATTAACATTTATCCAGGAATTTTGGTAATTTAATTTTTTTAAGTTCTCTTTTTTTTTTAAATAATCACTTTTTTTATCAATAATATCTCTTAAAAACTTCTCAATATTTTCCTCAAAACAATTTTGTTCAATTATCCAACAACAATCATTTTTTTTATAAAAATTAGCATTTTCAAATTGATGATTATCCTTTGATGATGGCAGGGGAACAGCTATAAAAGGAATATTCAAAATAGACAATTCGGATAAAGTTGATGCACCTGCTCTTGTAATACAAAGATCTGCTTGATGAATAATTTTTGAAAAATTTTTATCAAAACTAAATATTTTGTTTTCAATTTTATTTTTTAAATAAAAATCAGTTAAATAAGTAATATTTTTTTTATTTGTTTGCTGAATAATTTTAAGTGGTATCTGTTTGGAAATTTCAACAATTGAATTTTTAAGATTATTGTCAAAAATACTGGCTCCCTGACTTCCTCCAACTACTAATAGTGTAAATTTATTCTTGTTTTTTATTGTTGTAGCTAATTGATAAATATTCTTTTTTACCAAGGGGTTTATAGTCACAATTTTATTTTTGTAATTTTCAGGAAAATTTTTTATACTATCCGTATAACAGAAAATTTTTTTACATGAATTCAAAAAATATCTGTTTGAACGTCCTAAAACTTGATTAGGCTCTATTAAATAAATATTCAATTTGCATAATTTAGCTGCTAAAATTATTGGTAATGACATATAACCACCTGTAGAAAAAATTTTTTCTATTTTTCTAATTTTCAATAAAAATAAAGATTTTAATGTTAAGTATAAAATAATAATAAGATTGAGTGGTAAAAAAAAAATATTACCTAATTTTGGAGTATTAATTACTTCAAATTTATAGAAATCTTTATCTAAGAATTTTAAACCCCTTCTATCTGTAGAAATAGTTATATTGTTCTTCTCAGATAAATGATCATGAAGTATCACTGCTGGAGTTACATGACCACCCGAACCACCTGTAGTAATCAAAAAATTTTTTTTCATTTTAATTAACTTTTCTTTTAGTCAAATTTAAAATAATACCTGATAAAATTGAGATACTTATTATTGATGACCCACCATAACTTATAAAGGGAAGTGTCATTCCAGTTGTCGGAAACAATCTAATATTAACTCCAATATGTATCATTGCTTGCATTAAAATAAGACTTGCACATCCTACTAAAATTAATTTGTTTTTTTCTTCATTTTCTAAATAAACTTTTTTAAATATTGAATAAATGAATATTAAAAACAATATTAAGATTAAAATTATGGCAAAGACTCCAAATTCTTCAGAAATAACTGAAATTATATAATCTGTGTGAGCCTCAGGAACTCTATTTTTCAAAGTTCCCTCCCCAATCCCTTTTCCAAAAAAACCGCCGCTTGTAATAGACTCTAAAGCTTTATCTGATTGAAAATTATGAGTTCCAGATTCAGTATCAAAAAAAGATAATATCCTATTTTTAATATATTCAAACTTTGAAACAAAAAAAACTAAATAGAAAAAAATGAAAATCAGAGATAAAAATAAAATTATCAAAAAAAATATATTTATCCCCGATGTAAAAATTAAAATTGACCAACTAAAAAAAACTAAAAGCGTTTGACCAATATCAGGCTGAATAACTAATAGTAAAGCAACACTTAAGGTTGTCAAAAAAGATAGTGAATATTTAAAATAAATATTAGAAAATTTTTGACTACATAAAATTGAGCTTAAAAATATGATTAGAAATGGTTTTACTAATTCTATTGGTTGAAATCTTGGCAACAAAAATAAATCAATCCATCTTTTTGATCCTTTAACCTCAATGCCTATAAATGGAACTAAAATTAAAAAAACAATTGATATAAAAAAAATTAATGAAGAAATTTTTATTAGCTTTTTCTGATCTAAAGATGAGAGAGCAAAAATTACTATCGTACCTAAAAAAATAAATACTAAATGTTTAAAAAAAAAAGAGTAATCGTTAGTATCTAATTTATCTGAAGCTATTAAGGAAGTCGAAACTAATGAAAAAAACAGTCCTGTCAAAAATAGCAATAAGATTATGGAAAATATGAATTTATCGATATTTTTCCACCATTCATAGTATAAGCTGTGTATAGATCTCTTAAATTCCATTTACATATTTTTTGATTAACTTATTAAAATAAAAACCTCTATCCTCAAAATTTTTAAAACTATCAAATGATGCTGCACATGGACTAAATAATATAATTTTGTGTGTCAATTGTTCTTTATTTATTAATCCAAAAATATTTTTTAGCGCATCATTTATATTATGAAAGTTTTTAAAATTAACTTTGCTCTTAAGTTCTTTATTGAAAAATTTTTTATTTTTACCATAAACAAAAGCTTTAATATTATTCAATTCTTTTTTTTTTAATCGTAATTTATCTCCCTTTTTTAAAATACCTCCTAATAACCAATAGATATTTTTATTTTTCTTTAAAAAACTTTCGGTAGACGCAAAGCTTGTAGATTTAGAGTCATTTATAACTGTTAAAAAATTGTTTTTGAAAATAGTCTGTTGACGATACTTAAGCCCCTTAAATTTTTCAATAGATTTAAGTAACAAATCTTTTTTAAGTTTTAATTTTTTTGAAATTTGAAAAATGAAAGATAAATTTTCCTTATTTGTCTCTGTTAGAAAATAATCATTTTTTATATTTTTAAAAATATTGTTATTTTTTTTTGTATTCACTCTTATAATTTTACTTCTGAATTTTTTTGATCTAAGTTTTTTGGTTATTAATAAATCATCTTTTTTTACATATGCAAAACAATGACTATTCTGAGAGCTTAGTAACTTAAATTTTGCATTAATATAATTTTTTAGACTCTTGTGTCTATCAATGTGATCTATGCTAATGTTCAAAATAACTGCATATTTTGTAGAAAATATTTTACTATAATCTAATTGATAAGAAGAGGCTTCTATCACAAAGATTGTTTTTTTCGTTATTTTTTTTTCAGATAATACAGGATTACCAATGTTACCAACTAGCCTAGCATCTCTTCTTTGATCCAGCAAAACTTCGTATAAAATTTGAGCAGTTGTTGATTTTCCATTCGTACCAGTAATAGTAATAGTTTCATTTTTATTGAATGAGTAAAAAATGTCTAGATCAGTGTAAATTTTAGATAAATTTTTTTTTATAAATTCCGACAATTTACAATTTGAAATATCGATACCTGGACTAATAATTATTATATCGAACTTTCTCCTTAATACATCTTTAAAATTCATTATTTTTTTATTTAATTTTAAATTTATTTTTTGATTATCATCAAACAAATACAATTTAGACTTATTTTTTAAAAATTTGTAAGATGAAATACCACTCTTGCCTAGACCATAAATTAATATTTTTTTTCCTAAAAAAATATTTTCAGTTTTTTTCATTATCTTAATTTTAAGGTAGCCAAACCTATCATTGCTAAAATTATTGAAATAATCCAAAACCTAATAACTACAGTTGACTCTGGCCATCCTTTTTTTTCAAAATGATGATGGATTGGTGCCATTCTAAAAATTCTTTTTCCTGTAAGTTTATAAGAAATTACTTGTACCATTACCGAAACTGCCTCAAGAACAAAAAGGCCACCCGTAATTGCTAAAACAATTTCGTGTTTTGTTATTATACCCACCGCACCTAAGGATCCTCCTAAAGATAGCGAGCCTGTGTCTCCCATAAAAATTTTTGCTGGTGGTGCATTAAACCATAAAAAACCCAAACAAGAACCTATAATAGCTCCACAAAAAATTGAAATTTCACCCGTCCCTTCGATATAAGGTATTTGAAGATAATTTGAAAATACCACATTCCCCGTCACATAACTAATAAACGCAAAACACGCTGCAACTAATATAACTGGTACTGTAGCCAAACCATCTAATCCATCAGTAAGATTTACAGCATTCGAAGAACCAATAATTACAAACATTGCAAATGGTATAAAGAACCATCCAAGATTTATAAATAAATTCTTAAAGAATGGAAAATATAGATTAGTGATGTTTTGATAATCTGTAAAATAAACAAAAAAACTAACACCAACAATTGCTAATATGATTTGTGAAATTATTTTAAATTTGAATGAAATTCCTGAAGAGTTGCTTTGTTTAATCTTTTTGTAATCATCAAAAGCACCAAGTAGCCCAAATGTGATTGCAATATATAAACAAAATAAAATATTTATATTCGATAAATCTCCCCAGCAAAAAACTGATACTAACAAACCAAATAGAATAATCACTCCACCCATAGTTGGAGTACCAATTTTTTTTATAATATGATCTTCTGGTCCATCACTTCTTATTGGATTTAAGATTTTTTGATTGGAAAAAAACTTTATAAACGGACCACCAATAATTAAGACTATAGTCAATGAGGTAAAAAATGATAAACCAGTTCTAAAAGTTAAATATTTAAAAACATTTAGAAAAGTAAAATTATCAACAAAATTTAACAAAAATTGATAAAGCATTTAATTTAATCCTTTTAATTTTCTAACTATTTTATAAAAACCTGTCGCATTTGAGGCTTTAATCATTAAATAATCATTATTATTTAATTCATTTTTAATCAATTTAATAATTTGAGATTTATCATATAAAACCTTGCCCTTTTTAGATTTTAAAATTCTATTAAATAAAAAATTAACATTCGTACCTTTTACAAAAACTTTATCAATTTTTGATTTGTTGATAACAGGAGCTATTGATTCATGGAGTCTTTTGGAATGACCGCCAAGTTCCAACATTTCACCAAGCAAAAGATATTTTTTTGACTTTTTTACATAAATATTATCGTAATTTTGTATTGCTGACGTTAAAGATAAAGGATTTGAATTGTAGCTTTCATCAACTAAGTTAATCTTTTTATTCCCTATTTTAATTTTAGAAAAATCACCTCTACCTCCTGGTATTTTAAAATTCAAAAAAATTTTTTTATCTAGTTTGAAAATATTGATATAAATATTCATTACAGCTAAAGCTGCTAAAATATTATAAATATGATTTTTAAATTTATTAGAAACTAAAAAATATTTATTCATTTTTTTTACTTTTATATTAATTTTAAAAACTGATCCAAATTTTACAATATTAGATAATTTATAATCTGATGACTGATTTTGAATGCCAAATGAAATTACCTTAAGATTATTTTTATAAGCTATTCTTTTATGCAATTTAAAGAAATAATCATCTGCATTTAAGATAATAAAACCATTAGATTTAGTATTACCAATAATTTCAGCTTTGGCTAAAGCAATTTGTTTGATATTTCTGAAATTTTTTGCATGAGCATAATTTATGTTTGTTATTACACTCACATCAGGTTTTATAATTTTTGATAAATAATCTATTTCCCCCTTTTTATCCATGCCAACTTCCAAAATACCGTAATCATCATTTTGATTTAAATTGAAAAGACTTAAAGGTACTCCATACTTATTATTAAAGGATTTTGGGGAAATAGTTACCTTTGAAATTTTCTTTAATGAATTTCCGATTAATTCTTTTAGAGTTGTTTTTCCACAACTTCCTGTAATTGCAATAATTTTAGTGTATATGTTTGCTCTAAAAATTTTTGAAATATTTGTTAAAAATTTTAATGTATTTTGAACTTTTATTTGTCGTTTTTTATTAACTTTTTTTTGAATTCTATTTACAATAGCCAAAGACGCCTTTTTTTTAAATGATTGTGCCACATATTTATTACCATCATTTTTTTTTCCTTTAATTGCAAAAAACATGTCATCTTTTTTGACTTCTTTTGAATCTATTCTCGCTTTTTTAACAGATAAGAATGATGAAAATTTTTTATAATTCGAACTCTCACTTATTATATTTAATTTCAGATTATTTGATAAATTAAGATTCTTTTTCTTAATGGCGTCTAAAATTTTTTTTTTATCAGAAAAAAATATTTTTCGTTTACCAATATCCTGAGTTTTTTCGTGTCCTTTGCCTGCAACTAATAAAATTTCACCTGTCTTTAAGTTTTTTATTGCTTCAAATATTGCTTTTGCTCTATCAGGAATTTCTATAATTTTTTTTCTTTTGATTCCTTTTCTTATGTCTCTCCTTATTTTTTTCGGATTTTCATATCTAGGGTTATCATCTGTAAGGTATATTTTGTCAGAAAAGCTTGAGGCAATTTTGCCCATCTTTGGTCTTTTATTTTTATCTCTATTACCACCACATCCAAATAATAAAGAAATTTTTTTATCTGGAAATTGTTCTCTTAGATTTAAAAGACATGTTTTTAAAGCCTCAGGTGTATGTGCATAATCTAGAATTACTTTTGAATAATTATTAATTTTTCCTATTTTTTCAAATCTGCCCTCAACTGTTTTAAGTTTTGGGATAACCTCTAAAATTTTTTTTAATTTTATACTGCTATTTTTTGCTGCAATTATTGCCATTAAAATATTTTTTAATTGGATTTTTCCTATAACATTAACTTTAATGACTTTAGTCAAATTCTTTAACCTAATTTTGAGTATTTGAGATTCTCCTTTGAAACTATGTGATAAAATTCTAAAATCATTTTTTTTATTATTAATTGTTTGAAGATTTAGATTTCTATTTTTTGCTATTCTTTTTAACTTTTTAAACTCAGGTATTTTTATATCTGTAATAACATTGCCTTTTTTTTGGATAAGGTTTTCAAATAAATAAAGTTTCGCTTTTAAATAATTTTCTAAATTCTTATGATAATCTAAATGATCTTGAGATAAATTTGTGAATATTCCAGAACTAAAAAGTAGCCCATCAAGCCTGTTTTGTTTCAAACCATGGCTTGAGGCCTCCATAATTACATTTTCTATTCTTTGATTTTTAAGTCTTTTTAATATTTGACTTAATTGAATAGGATCAATGGTTGTATTAGATAATTTTAAATTAATATCATTTGATTTAACCCCCAAAGTTCCAATAGAAGCAACTTTTTTTTTATTCAACTTCAATATTTGATAATAAAAGTCTGATATTGATGATTTGCCATTAGTGCCTGTAACTGCAATAATGTTATTTGGTATTTTGTCACAAATCTTAAAAGCGATTTCTGCTAATAATTTTCTTACATTTTTTGTTTGTATTAATAAGACTCCCCCTTTTAATTTTTTAATTTTTTTTTCACTTACAATAATTTTTGCACCTTTTTTAATTGCACTAGATATGAAATTATTGCCATCAATTTTATTTCCTTTAATTGCAAAAAAAATATTATCTTTTTTTACCTTAGTGCTATCAAAAGATATTCCTGAAAAAAAAATTTTTTCAAATTTTTTTTCGATATTAGGAATATAATCTTTAAGTTGCATTAATTAATTAATTTCACTGTACTTTGTGGCTAAAATAGGCCCAATCTTTTCCACAATTTGACCAGTTACTTCAACAGTGGTCCAACCAGCGGTATTAAATGGAGTTCCTTTATATTTAATGTTTGAACCATCTCTATAGTGATAGATATAATCATTATTTGTTTTTGGCTCATCTAACATTACAGCTAAAATATATTTAGGTTTTGATGACGGAAATACAGAAACAA
>MDSZ01089165.1_pt1 | contig 14941 bp, 11 predicted proteins | sample 811201 | NCBI WGS metagenome assembly MDSZ01 (sample SAMN05326647, study PRJNA326480) | marine metagenome | isolation source: seawater | place: Indian Ocean: North | collected 2010
ACAACTTATGTGAACAGAGTGGTTGAGTCTAATCAACTAAAATTATACTTAGCTATCAATGAAAAAAAGGTCGTTGGTTATGCTATTGTGGCTGGAAAACCAAAATATTTAACATCTAATTTTAAAGATTTTAAATATAATTTTATTTTTGATCTATTGGTAAAATTCAATTTTTCAACAATTATAAACTTAATAATTTTTAGCACAGGAATAGAGAACTTTTTTATATCGAATAAAGGAAAAAAAATTTTACAAAATTCCGTAAATTTAAATCTTTTAGCAATTCATAGAAGTTTTCAATCTAAAGGATTAGGAAAAAAATTCATGAATTATATAATTGATGATTTGAAATTTAATACTAAAAATAAAATTTTAACTTGTGAAACTGATAATAATAGATCTAAAAAATTTTATGAAAAAAAACTTAAGTTTAAAGAAATTGGAAAAAAAGTTAGATTCCCCTTTTTTACTACAGTGTTAATTAGAAAATTAAACAGTTAAGCACTTAAGACTTCTTATAAATTGCTACAAAACATTTTCCAAATTTATACATTAGTAAAAAATCAGCTATCAAGGTAATTGGAGTAAAAATCTTATCCCATAAAAAAATTTTTAACTTTGAGGGGTACACTTCTTCCTTAAAAAAAATTTTATTTAATAGATATAAGAAATACCCGATAGAATCCAAAGATAAAAATTTTTCTCTTTTTAACCCAAATAATTCATTTGAAAAAAATTCTTTTTCATATCTCCTAAAATGACCCACTGCTTTATCTAAATTGCTGTAGATTTTTTGATGCGCAGGAGCCATAATTATTAAATATCCATTGCTGTTTAATTTATTTATGGCTCTTTTTAACTCCTGCTCATCATTCTCTATATGTTCCAAAACATGGAGATACATAATCGTATCAAAATTTTTATCGATTGATTCGACTTCACTATTTAAAATATTAATATTTTTATTTTTGTTAAATTTTTTTTTAAGATCTAAAAAATTTTTTTCATCAAGTTCAGTTAAGGTAATAGAATTGAATTTTTTTGCATAAAATTTTGTAAAACTACCACATCCAGCTCCAACTTCTAAAATGTCACCTTTTATAAATTTTCTGAAAAAATTTAAACAATAATTTATATGAAAGTTCGCTTTATCAAATCTCTCTGTTGCTACTTCAGGATATTTTTCCATAATTCAAAATAATAATTTACAAACTTATATTTTTAATTTCTTTAATATTATTTTTCCAAAAATTTAAATTTTCTATGTTTATCAGTTTTCTCACTAATAAATTTGATATATTTAAAATTACTAAACCAAACATTGGAACAATCAAATAAATATTATTGTAAGATAAATATATAAGAAATAATGCTAAAAAATAAATAATAGAAAATATCATTACCCTAAGGTAAAGGACGCTAATAACCCTCATAGAATGTAGTGCTAAACTAGCGAAATTGACTTTAGACTCTCCAAAATATCTTTGTTTTCTTTTTGCATACAATTTTTTAACATTACTATTTAGTGCTATTGAACTAGAGTATGCTAACCAGACATTATTATTTTTTAAAATTTCTTTTAAGTTTTCAGAGTCAAATGAGCTAAAATTCCCAAAGCTAATCCATTTTGCAGAGAATAAAAAAGTAAAAACTTTGTGAAAAAAGTAAAGAATTTTAAATAATAAATTTTCTTTCCTGTTGGTTCTACTTGAAGCGATCACAAAATTTTTAAATTTTTGAGCATTTTCAATCATCTCATTAATTTTAGATGGATCATCTTCTCCGTCTGCATCTAAAATTGTTATTAAATAATCTTTTTTTTCACTAAATAAATATTTTAGGCCTATAGCGATACTCTTTTGACTTCCTAAATTTTTATTTAGTGTGATAACTTTTAAATTTTGAAAGTTTTTAAATAATTTTATATCAAAATAAATTTCTTCACTTGAATTGTCATTCACAACTAAAATGTCAGCTTTGTTAGATTTTTCTCCTATCTCTTTATCAATCTTCGACAGTAAAAGATTAAGAGATTTCCAATCATTGTATACAGGCAATAAAAAAAGGTATTTTTTCAATTTATATTTTAATTAATTTCTGATTTAATTTTATTTAAAAATTTTTTAATCAGAGTTGCATCATCTTCATTGAGATATCTATCTTTTTTAATAGCGTTTTGTAATTCTTCTCTGATTTTATTCTTTGTATGCAACAGATTTTCATGAGATGCGATTGAACTAATTTTCTTTTCTACTTCTCTAATTGCTAAACCAATTGTGAGCTGAAACAAAACAAAAAAGATCACTGCTCCAGTAAGACATTTATAAATAAAAATTTTCAATTAAGCTCCTTTTTATAAGCGGTATATATTACCGCTCCATCAATAACTAGTTCATAAAATTTTTTAAAGTTTTTTGGAATATTATATTTATCATTTATAGTTTTATCAACCTCAGAGATATTATTAGTATAAATGTAATCAGCTATATCAAATTTTTGATTAACTAATTTAATTTTCTTTTTATTTTCATCGCTATAAATGTCTAAGGTTCTATTTAAAGGCACCCAGGAAGCGGCAGCAATATTAATTTGCTCAGTCTCATTTTCAACTAATAAGATTTTATCAAAAAAATGTCTGGCAGACAGAGCAGTAAAATCTATTTCAAACTTATTTTTGAATTTATCTGTTATTAAATAATTAAAATAAAGGCCTTGATACGGATGATAAATAATCATTCTCATACATGTAAAAATAGACATAACAGTAAATATTAAAAGGACAATCTTAGAAAAATTTTTTTTTATAATAAGAATGTATAAATAAAATGTACTTGCATACACTAAAAAAAAATTTAGAAAATATAAATGTTTCCAAGAATTTAGAAGTTTCAAATTAAGTAAAACAACCAGAGTAAAAATAACAAAAAAATTTAAGAATAAAAAGGCATCAAATTTTTCTTTCTTCCCCCTCCACAAATCATAGTAAAGGGATTCCTCTCGCATTTCTAATAATCTATTAAAAGTTCTCTTAGCTAAAAAGTAAATTCCAAATATGAATAAAAAAAGATGTAAAATTGGAGTGGATATGAAAATCCAAAGAGGTAGATAGCTGTATGGCAAAAATTCATTGTCTGTATAATGGCCATTAAAAAAAACAAAAACATTTGGGATTATATTTTTAAATATTTTTAAAAAATTATCAGTAGGCTGCTCCCACAAATAAGGCCATAATAAAAAAGTAAAAATACCAGTAACAAAAAAGAAAAAAATTATTTTTTTTATATCTTTAAGATCTTTTGGTTTTGCTAATAATGATATTAAATAAAAAAAAATAAATGAGATTGGTATTATTAAACCAAAAATTCTAATTTGAATACATAGTGCAGAAAAAATTGCTAAACATATTAAATTTTTTAAAGACATTAACAAAAAACACCTTAAACAAAAATAATAAGCACCCATCATGAATGTCAGGTAAATAATATCTTTCATATTGTAAAAACTTTCACCATATATTCGTGGTGAAATTATAAATAAAATTAAACCCAAAAATGAAACTGTTTTATTAAAACGAACATCCAAAATTAGATAGAAGAAAAAACATCCAGCAAAAAAAAACAAAAAGTTAAGGAAATGTTTAAATTCATAAAAATCCTTAACATCATCTTTTTTAAAAATTATCTCTAAAAGGGCCGCGGGAACATCAAAAACAATGCTATAGCTATTGTAATACTCAATTGATGGTAAAGTATAATCAGATATAGACGATAATTTTAAGTTGGCTGCCTTCTTTAATTCTTCTAGATTAGTGAAAGATAATAAATAATCTAACCAGTAAAAACCATTTAATCTATGGAATTTATCATCTATTCCTATACCGTAATCTTTATAAGTAAAAAATCCTACTATGAATAAAATCAAAAAAACAAAATAAGTAAGATATTTTGAGTAAGAATTCTTTTTATTAATCATTTTTTATTATTATATTAATTTGAATAATTCTTATATATATATATTTTAAAATGAACATACATGAACATCAGGCAAAAGAAATTTTAAAAAAATTTGGTGCTCCAGTTTCTAATGGAGTGGTAGTATTTTCAATTGACGAAATTAAAGCCAAAATCTCTAAACTAAATGTAGGAAAATATGTTCTTAAAGCACAAATCCATGCTGGAGGAAGAGGAAAAGCCGGGGGTGTTAAGTTGGTTAATAATATTTCTGAATTGATGATAGAAGCAGAGAAGATGATGGGGAAAATTTTGATCACACACCAAACCGGACCCCAAGGCAAAGAGGTAAAACGATTATATATTGAAGAGGCATCAGATATTTCAAAGGAATTTTATTTATCTTGCTTGGTCGATAGAGAGTCTTCTAAAATTGCATTTATAAGCAGCACTGAAGGAGGAATGGATATCGAGAAAGTTGCTCAAAAATCACCTGAAAAGATTTTTACAAATAAGGTAGAATTTACAAAAAAAGGCCCAAGTAATGAAGAAATTAAAAAAATCATTTCAGTATTCAATTTAGATAATCAACAAACTAATTTAGCCTCTAACTTAATTAAAACATTATATAACGTATTGATAAATTCAGACGCGAGTTTAATTGAAATTAACCCATTAATAATCGATAAAAAAGATAAATTATTATGCTTGGATGCAAAAATGAATTTCGATGATAATGCAATTTTTAGAAGACCGGAAATTTTCAAGTTAAGGGATTTAAATGAGGAAGATCCAGCAGAAATCGAAGCAAGCAAACATGACTTAGCTTATATAAAACTTAATGGTTCAATTGGGTGTATGGTTAATGGCGCTGGATTAGCAATGGCAACAATGGATATAATAAAACTATATGGCCAGGAACCAGCTAATTTCTTAGATGTTGGCGGGGGAGCTTCTAAAGAAAAAGTAACAGCTGCATTTAAACTTATACTCGCAGATAAAAATGTTAAGGCAGTTTTAATAAATATTTTTGGAGGAATTATGAGGTGTGATGTATTGGCCCAAGGAGTTGTGGAAGCTGCCAAACAAGTAAATCTATCAGTTCCTTTAGTTGTAAGATTAGCAGGTACTAATTTTGAGGAAGGAAATAAAATACTAGAAAGATCAAGTTTAAAAATTTTGTCTGCATCCGACCTGAATGATGCTGCTAAAAAAATCGTAAATGCTATTAAATAATAAATGTCAGTTTTAATTAATAAAAATACTAAGGTAATTTGTCAAGGTTTTACCGGAACACATGGAACTTTTCATTCTGAACAGGCTTTGAAGTATGGAACAAAATTAGTGGGGGGAGTTACGCCAAAAAAAGGAGGCCAAAAACATTTAGGTCTTCCAGTATTCAATACCGTTGAAGAGGCTAAAGCTCAAACCAATGCTAATGCTACAATGATCTATGTTCCTCCAAAGTTTGCTGCAGCAGCAATCATTGAAGCTATCGAGGCTAAAATTGAATTAATAGTTTGTATTACGGAAGGTATACCTATTTTGGATATGCTTATGGTAAAGAAGATACTCAATAAAAGCAAATCGAGACTTATTGGACCTAATTGTCCAGGAATAATAACCCCAGAAGAATGTAAAATTGGTATTATGCCAGGAAATATTCACAAAAAGGGATCGGTGGGCATTGTTTCGAGGTCAGGGACATTAACATATGAGGCAGTGGCACAAACATCTTCAAGCGGATTAGGACAATCTACTTGTATTGGGATCGGAGGAGATCCTGTTAATGGTACTAATTTCATTGATTGTTTGAAACTTTTTTTAAAAGATGAGGAAACGGAGTCAATAGTGATGATCGGTGAAATAGGTGGCTCGGCAGAGGAAGATGCCGCAGAGTTTCTGAAAAGGGAAAAAATAAAAAAACCAATGGTTGGATTTATTGCTGGATTAACAGCTCCACCAGGGAGAAGAATGGGTCATGCGGGTGCAATAATTTCTGGAGGTAAAGGAGGAGCCGACGAAAAAATTGAAGTTATGAAATCGGCAGGAATAACGATATCAAAATCACCAGCGGATATAGGTAAAACATTATACGAAAAACTTAATGGTTGATTTTTGAAAAATTATGTTAAAATAGGTCTTAATGTCTTCATCTGATAATAATATAACTTTTAAAAAAACATCCTTCCTTTCAGGAATTAATTCAGAATTTATAAATCAATTTTATTCAGACTATCTTGCCGACCCCAAGTCTCTTCCTAAAAGTTGGAAAAATTTTTTTGAGGGATTGAGCGAGGATGAAAAATTAATTTTAGAAGATTTAAGCGGGCCAAGTTGGTCACCAGAAAAAAAAATAAAAAAAATAAATCCACTATTTATTGAAACAGAGAGAAAAATCGAAAAAAATCAAGATATAGATTTAGGATCTGTAAAAGAAGCATCAAAAGATTCCGTCAGAGCTATAATGCTAATAAGAGCTTACAGGATTAGGGGACATTTAATTGCTAATCTAGACCCTTTATCACTTCAAAAAAAAGAAGAGCACCCAGAGCTCAAGCCAGAAACTTACGGCTTTACTTCAAAAGATTATGATAGAGAAATATTTTTAGATGGAGTTTTAGGTCTTCAAAACGCAAACCTTAGGGAGATACTAGGAATTTTAAAAAAAACTTATTGTTCCACAATTGGCTATGAGTTTATGCATATGGGTGATCCAGAGGAAAAAGCATGGATAAGAAATAGAATTGAAGGTCCTGAAAAGGACATTATATTTACTGATAACGGAAAGAAAGCAATTCTTAATAAGATTATTCAAGCCGAAGGATTTGAAAAGTATTTGCATGTTAAATTTGTTGGAACGAAAAGATTTGGATTAGACGGCGGTGAGGCTTTAATACCTGCTTTAGAGCAAATTATTAAAAGAGGAGGAAGCTTAGGTGCTAAGGAAATAAAAATTGGAATGCCTCATAGAGGAAGATTAAATGTTTTAGCTAATGTAATGGGTAAACCATTTAAAGCAATTTTTAGTGAATTTTTTGGAAAATCAGTAAATGCAAGTAAAGATTTTGAAGGAGATGTAAAATATCATTTAGGTGCGTCTTCGAATAGAGAGTTTGACGGAAATTTGGTTCACATAAGCTTAACAGATAATCCATCACACTTAGAGGCGGTAAACCCAGTAGTATTAGGACAAGTTCGAGCAAAACAATTCTTCCATAAAGATAAAAATAGAAAAAAAGTTATTCCAGTTTTAATGCACGGCGATGCTGCTTTTGCCGGACAGGGAATAGTTGCAGAATGTTTTGCAATGTCAGGTTTACCAGGTCATAATATTGGCGGTACAATACATATTATTGTGAATAATCAAATAGGATTTACTACTGCCCCAAGGTTTGCGAGATCTTCTCCATACCCTTCTGACGTGGCAAAAATTGCACAAGCGCCAATTTTTCATGTTAACGGAGACGATCCAGAAGCAGTTGTTCATTGTGCAAAAGTTGCTACCGAATATAGACAAAAGTTTAACCGTGATGTGGTTATAGATATTGTCTGTTACAGACGTTTTGGACACAATGAAGGCGATGAACCGTCTTTTACCCAACCAATTATGTATAAAAAAATTAAAAGTCACCCTACTACATTATCGATATATGGACAAAAACTAAGCGAGGAGGGATTAACTTCTTTTGAGAAATTAAAAAATGATAAATCAGATTTTAAAAAATTTCTAGAAAAAGAATTTGCGTCTTCTAAAAATTACAAGTCAGAATTAAAATGGTTTGATGGTGTTTGGTCAAGATTTAAACCTGGTTTGGGTAAAGATAAGAGAGGTGTAAGCGGAGTAGAAAAAAATAAACTCATAGCTGTTGGTAAAAAAATATCTACGGTTCCCGAAAACTTTAACGTACACAAAACTTTGAAAAGAATTTTTGAATTAAGATATCAAATTTTTGATAAAACACATAAAGTGGACTGGTCGTCTGCAGAGAGTTTAGCTTTTGGAACTCTACTTATTGAAGGGTTTTCGGTGAGGCTTTCTGGTCAGGACTCGGGGAGAGGAACATTTAGCCAGAGACACGCAGTTTTAAGAAATCAAGACAATCATGAAAGATATATTCCATTAAATAATATTACAAAAAACCAAAAAAATTTTGAGATTATTGACAGTTTATTGTCTGAACTTGCTGTTTTGGGTTTTGAATTTGGTTATTCTCTCTCTGAACCTGAAACACTTGTACTTTGGGAAGCACAATTTGGAGACTTTGCTAATGGAGCTCAAATTATTATTGATCAATTTATCACTTCAGGGGAGTCTAAGTGGGGAAGAGCAAGCGGATTAGTAATGTTACTCCCGCATGGTTATGAAGGTCAAGGTCCCGAACATTCATCAGCAAGACTAGAAAGATTTTTACAATTATGTGCTGGAGAAAACATTCAAGTCGTAAACTGCACAACTCCTTCAAATTACTTTCATGTGTTGAGAAGACAAATGCATAGAGAATTTAGAAAACCGTTAATTATTATGACACCTAAATCATTACTGAGACATAAAAGATGTATTTCAGATATTTCAGAGTTTTCAACAAAAAGCACTTTTCATAGAGTCTTAGAGGATGATGCTTATGAAAAGGTAAATAATTTAATTACTTTAAGCAAAGATAATAGAATAAAAAAAGTTGTAATGTGCTCTGGCAAAGTTTATTACGATTTAATCGAGGCTCGTGAAAAATTTAAAAACAAAGATGTTGTTATAATACGACTAGAACAACTTTATCCATTTCCTGCAAAAACTTTAGCAAATATACTCAAAAGATATAAACAGGCCAGATTTATATGGTGCCAAGAGGAGCCAAAAAATATGGGTGCGTGGAACACTGTAAGAAACTATATTGATAGAACCTTAGAAATGATAAATTTAAAAGATATCAACGTAAAATATGTCGGAAGACAAGCTTCTTCTTCAACTGCGACTGGAAACACTAACAAACACCTTGCACAACAAAACGAAATATTAGAAAAGATATTAAACAATTAAATGTCAGAAAAAATTACAGTACCGTCACTAGGTGAGTCAGTTACCGAAGCCACAGTATCTAAATGGCTTAAATCTCAGGGTGAAAAAGTAAGTGCAGATGAACCACTAGTTGAATTGGAAACTGATAAAGTTAATGTTGAAGTGCCATCACCCTCAAATGGAATTTTGGGTAGCATCAAAGTAAAAGAGGGCGAAACAGTTAATGTTGGATCTTTGTTGGGAACTATAAGTAAAAACATTAATCAAGAAATTAGCAGACCAAAAGAAATAAAAGAATACAGTCCTCCTGTCAAAAATATTAAAAATGAAATAAAAAAATTTAATAATGAACAAAAGACACCTGTAAAAAAGAAAATTGACCAAAAGATTGAGGAGCCAGTATTAAAACTTGAAGATACCCTAGACGAAGATCCATTAATTTTAGAGGAAGTTCACCAAGAAAAGAAAGAAAAAGAAATTTCAAAAAAAATAAGCTCAACGAAAAAAGAGATAAGAGTATCTCCATCTGCGAGAAAATTGGCAAATGAGGCAGCCGTAGATATTAATAAAATTCAAGGTACTGGAAAAAACGGAATAATTTTAAAAGAAGATATAATGAGTTTAATGGGGTCAAAGCCGTCACCCTCAGAAAGAAAGATAAATCATGGTCCAGAGGAAAGAGTTAAAATGACAAGATTAAGATTGACCATAGCTAAAAGATTAAAAGAAGCACAGGAAAACGCTGCAATGCTTACAACATTTAATGAGGTTGATATGAGCGATGTCATATCTATGAGAAACCTATATAAAGAGGAATTTCAAAGAAATTATGGAGTTAAACTGGGATTTATGTCTTTTTTTGTAAAAGCCTGTGTTATCGGACTAAAAAATTTCCCAGCAATAAATGCGGAAATCCAAGGCGAAGAAATTGTTTACAAAAATTATTATAATATTAGCGTTGCAGTTGGAACTGATCGGGGCTTAGTCGTTCCGGTGCTAAGAGAAACTGATGAAATGTCATTCGCAGATATTGAAAAAAATATTGGTGAGTTAGGAAAAAAAGCTAGAGATGGCAAAATCACTATTGAAGATTTACAGGGCGGAACTTTCACGATTACAAATGGTGGAATTTATGGGTCTATGCTTTCAACACCAATATTAAACCCTCCACAATCAGCAGTGCTTGGTATGCATAATATTATCCAACGACCAGTAGCAGTTGATGGAAATGTTGAGGTAAGACCAATAATGTATTTAGCATTATCTTATGATCATCGAATAATTGACGGCAAGGAAGCTGTTTCTTTTTTAAAAATAATAAAAGAGTCATTAGAGCAACCTAAGAGATTGTTTTTAGATATCTAACTATGGATAATTTTGATTTAGTAGTAATAGGTGGTGGTCCAGGAGGCTACGTTTGCGCTATCAGAGCTGCACAGCTTGGATTGAAAACAGCTTGTGTAGAGTCAAGAGGTGCACTTGGAGGAACCTGTCTAAACGTTGGCTGTATCCCATCAAAAAGTTTATTAAATTTATCTGAAAATTTTCATAAAGCAAAAAAAGAGTTTAATCATCAAGGCATTGAGATAGAGGGAATAAAACTTAATATTGATAAGATGATGTCTAATAAAAACAAATCTGTTCAGATTTTGACTAAAGGAGTAGAATATTTATTTAAAAAAAATAAAGTTACATACATTAAAGGGAAAGGTGTTCTTTTTTCTGAGAATAGCATTGTAGTTTATGAAAACGGTAAAAAAACTAATTATAAATCAAAAAACATAGTTATAGCCACTGGCTCTACTGTTTCGTCAATACCAGGAATTGAAATTGATGAAAAAAATATAATTTCATCAACAGGAGCATTGTCATTAAAACAAGTTCCTAAGAAACTTGCTGTGATAGGAGGAGGCTATATAGGGTTGGAAATGGGCTCCGTATGGTCTAGGCTGGGCTCAGAAGTAACCGTTATTGAATACCTTGAATATATTACTCCAGGCATGGATAGAGAAATCTCTAACGAATTCAAAAAAATTTTAACTAAGCAAGGAATAAAATTTAAATTAGGATCAAAAGTTAATTCTGTAAAAAATACTAATAATGCCGTTTCTATAAATTTAACAGATATTAAAAATTCAAAAGAGGAAACTATGGAATTTGATAAAGTATTAGTCTCAGTTGGAAGAAGGCCATATACAGAAGGACTAAACTTAACAAAGGTTGGTATTAAAAAAGACGCTAAAGGAAGAATTGAAGTTAATGAAAAATTACAAACATCAATTAAAAATATTTATGCCATAGGAGATGTTATTAAAGGACCAATGTTAGCTCATAAAGCGGAGGAAGAAGGAATAGCTGTAGCAGAAATCTTAGCTGGTCAAGCAGGTCACGTGAATTATGAAGTTATTCCAGGAGTAGTTTATACTTCACCAGAAGTTGCAACTGTTGGAAAAACTGAGGAACAGTTAAAAGAGGAAAAGAAGTCTTATAAAGTTGGAAAATTTCCATTTTTGGCAAACTCAAGAGCTAAGGTAAATAATGAAACAGAGGGATTTGTGAAGATACTAGCAGATAGTAAAACAGACAAAATTTTAGGAGTTCATATTATAGGCCCCCATTGTGGTGATATGATTGCAGAAATGGCTTTAGCTATGGAATTTGGCGCAAGCGCTGAAGATATTGCTCGTACCTGCCATGCCCATCCTACTCACACAGAGGCTATAAAAGAAGCTGCATTAGCTGTTGATAAAAGACCAATTCATTTTTAAATAAGATTTATTCTAATACAATTATTTTATGAAAGCACAAGTTTTGTTGCCAAAGGTTTTTGATTATCCCTTCACTTATAATTTGAATATTAAAGGCAAAATTGGAGATTTAGTAGAAGTTCCTTTTGGCTCGAAAGACGTAATTGGTGTTTTATGGAAAAACAATCATACTGAGCCAAAAAATATAAAAATTAAAAACGTCAAAAAAAATATCGGGTTTTCAATTGAAAAAAATTTAATAGACTTTATTGAATGGTTTTCAGCTTACAACATGGTTCCGATCGGTCTTGTTTTAAAAATGGTAATTGGTAGTTCAGATAACTATACAAAAAAAAAAGATGAGATAATTGTTATTAAAAAAACCAAAATAAAGAAATTTAAATTAAATCAAGAACAATCTATGGCACTTAACTTCCTTGAAAAAATTAACAACAAATTTGATGTATCTGTTTTACAAGGTACAACTGGTTCTGGAAAAACTATCGTTTATTTTGAAAGAATAAAAAATATTATTGAAAAAAATAAGCAAGCTCTAGTTTTATTACCAGAGATATTTTTAACAAATGACTTTAAATCAAGATTTGAAGAATTTTTCGGTTTTGAACCAGCAATTTGGCATTCAAAAATCACACAAAAACAAAAAAGAATAATATGGAAAGGAATAATTAAGAATAAAATCAAAATATTAGTTGGAGCAAGGTCGGCATTATTATTACCTTTTAAAAAACTAGGGATAATTATAGTCGATGAAGAACATGACAGTTCTTATAAACAAGATGAAGGCGTAATTTATAACGCAAGGGATATGGCCATAACAAGAGCCAATTTTGAAAAAATACCTATACATCTAGTTACATCTGTTCCATCAATTGAAACATATAATAATATTTGTAAAAAAAAATATAGACATACAAAGATACTTAATAGATATGAGAAATATCCTTTACCAGACACAAAAATAATAAATCTAAACATTGGCAAAATTAAAAATAGATTTATTGCAAATGAGACATTATCTCTTGTAAAAACATATTTAAATAAAGGAGACCAAGTTTTATTTTTTATAAACAGAAGAGGATTTGCTCCATACATCATTTGTAAAAAATGTGGATTTAAACTAATTTGTTCAAATTGCTCTTTTTATTTAACTTTTCACAAAATAAAAAAAAAAGCTATTTGTCATCATTGTTCCTATGAGAGAGAGATAAAATCAAAATGTGAAAAAAATAATGAGTATTGTGAATTTATAATGTATGGACCAGGGGTAGAAAAAATATTTGAAGAAGTAAAGGAAATTTTCCCAAAAAAAAAAGTAAGTATTTTTTCAAGTGATTATCTTAAAACAAAAGAGAAAACAAAATTTTTTTTCAAAGACATTATAGAAAATAAAATTGATATTTTGGTTGGAACACAAATGATATCAAAAGGATTTAATTTTCCAAAATTAAATTGTATTGTTGTAATAGATGCTGATTTTTCTGGAAGGGGTTATGATCTTAGAACAACAGAAAAAAATATACAATTATATCACCAGTTAAGTGGAAGAGCAGGAAGATTTAGCTCTGACTCCTTAGTAATTTATCAAACTTTAACTCCTCAAGATGCAACACTTAATGACTTAATTAAAAATAAATCAGAAGAACTTCTTGCTAATGAACTTTTCTTAAGAAAAAAAAATGGATTACCCCCTTTTATAAGATTGATTGCTCTCATAATTTCTTCAAAAGATAGAAGTCTTAGTATTCAAGGCGCTAGAGAAATAAAATTAAAACTAAACCAAATTAGTAATTTAGAAGTTCTAGGTCCGATTGACTCTCCCTTGCTAAAGATTAAAAAAAATTTTAGGTCAAGATTACTTATTAGATTCAATAATCGTTTTATGATGCAAAAAAAAATCACAAATTTACTAAATGGGCTCCAAATCTCGTCAAAAATTAAACTCACGGTTGATGTGGATCCAATCAACTTTGCTTAAAATCAAAATTGGCAACTTGATCAAGATATACTCTTATGATACGACCTCACAATATTTCACTAAAATTCTAATTAAATAAAATGAGTACAAATAAATCTTTCTCAACTGAAACTTCAGAAAGGTATTCTCGTGCTTTATTTGAAGTTTCTAAGGAAGCAAATGAATTAGATAAAGTTGAAGGTGATATCAAGAACTTTCAATTACTGGTAAACTCAAGTTCAGAAATTAATAGTTTTATTAAAAACCCAAGTCAGAATATAACTCAACAAAATCAAGTGATAAATGTATTATCGGATAAACTCGAGTTTTCTAAGAATTTAAAAAATTTCTTTTTACTTCTGATTGAGAAAAGAAGAATCTTCTTTGTAAAAAAAATTGCTGATACTTTTTTAAGACTATGTTCTAAAAAAAGAGGTGAAATGAAAGCATCATTGATTTCATCTAAAGAATTAACTCAACCTGAAATTGATCAATTAAATAAAGAACTATCAGAGGCAATTGGTTTTAATTTAAAACTTGATTATAAAATTGATAGAGATTTAATTGGAGGTTTAAAACTTCAATTAGGTAGTTTTATGATTGATACTTCAATTAAAAATAAGTTAAACAAATACAAAAATGCAATGTTAGAGGAATAAAATGACCATAAACCCTTCAGAAGTAACAAAATTATTAAAAGATCAGATAAAAAATTTTGGAGAAAAAGCTGAAGTCTCTGAGATAGGAAAAGTTTTATCAGTTGGAGATGGCATAGCTCGTGTTTACGGTTTAGATAATGTCCAGGCCGGTGAAATGGTTGAGTTTGAGGATGGATCGAAAGGTATGGCTTTAAACTTAGAAAATGATAATGTTGGTGTTGTAATTTTTGGCGACGATAGAAATATAAAAGAGGGCGATACTATAAAAAGAACTAAGGCCATTGTAGATGTCCCTGTAGGAAAAGAACTTTTAGGAAGAGTAGTTGACGGCCTAGGTAATCCTATTGATGGCAAAGGTTCACTATCTGTTAAAAGTAGAAAGAGAGTTGAGGTAAAAGCACCAGGTATAATCCCAAGACAATCAGTAAACGAACCAATGCAAACAGGTCTTAAGTCAATTGACTCACTTATACCGATAGGTAGGGGACAAAGAGAATTAATTATTGGTGATAGACAGACTGGTAAAACCGCAGTTGCAATTGATGCAATTATAAATCAAAAAAAAATAAATGAATCTTCAGATGAAAAGAAAA
>MDSZ01209017.1_pt1 | contig 14940 bp, 8 predicted proteins | sample 811201 | NCBI WGS metagenome assembly MDSZ01 (sample SAMN05326647, study PRJNA326480) | marine metagenome | isolation source: seawater | place: Indian Ocean: North | collected 2010
CAGTTGCTTGGGAAAGTCCCCACAGGATCGATGTTGCCAGAAGTTGACGTTCACCAGCAGAAAGCATATCTGGATTCAAAGTTTCGCCATTTTTATCTTTAACCGTCATCGAAAAAGCAGTGGGGTCGAGATCAATTGAAGTGATCAGATCGTTTTTCCTAAAAAGTGTTTTTGCTGCTTTTTCTATATGGCCAGCTATTCTCATAGCATTAGCGGTAGCTTTGTGGTTGCGAAATTGTTTGATTTTTTCGACCGCTAACTTTGATTCTCGTTGAATTCGTTTGGCTCTCTCACCAGCTTCTTCTTCTTCGACTATATGGACGAGCAGCTTTTCGACTTCTCTTTCTGCTCTTGTATTTTGGGATTGAGCTTTTCTCAGATGCTCTGCATGTGTGTCTTGGTCATTGATGAGTTGTTCAAGAAAAAGTTCGGCTTCGATCACTTTCCTCTGCACTTCTGCTGCTTCTGATTCCTCCGGAAGATCTTTAAGTTTCTTTACGGCAATTTCAGCAGTTTCTGTATTTGCTCGGATGACATTAAGATGATGCCTCACACTTTCCGTGATTTGTGTTTTGGTCTCATCAATCAAACGTTGGGCTTTAGTTTGTATATCTGGGCGGACATGAAAGGGGATATCCCTATTGATCCGAGATTGCTCACGAGAGTTAGTTAAAAGCGCATCAAGCTGAGAAAGCTGTTGTTGTTCTAGGAACAAAGCAGCTTCTGTAACTATTGCTTCGTCTCGTTCTTTAAATCGAGTTGAGAGAAGTTCTGCTTCATCTAGAGCAGCACTCATCTCGCCTGTTGCTACGATTTCTTTTAAAAGTTTTGGAAGCTGAAGTAATGGTGCTTCGCCTGAAGCTAATGTACTTAGCTCTTTCAGAGACTTTTCTTTTGCTTCTTCTGCCCTTTGTAATTCGTCTTTGATGTTGTAGCGGTCAATAAAAAGTGATCCGCCGATTCTCTCGAACTCATCATTAATAGCCTCTAACTCTTGCTGCTTTTTTTCAATTTGAACTGAAATTGTATCGAGCGTTTCCGTTAGCGTGCTCACACTATTCTCTGTACGTTTTAATTCAGACTGTGCTTGGTCGATTCGTTCGCGCTCAACATCTGTCACAGACGAGTAAATTACTTGCCTTTCTAATTCCTTTAGATCCTGTTGAAGCTGGGTTAATAAATCCAGGCCAAGTAAGCCCTCTATTGTAGTTTTTAAGATTTCGTTTGCTCTATCTGTATCTGCTAGCGCTTCTATTTTCTCTCCATCAAAAATCGCAAGTCCAGCGATCGATAGAGGGATAAAGCCACTGACTGTTTTGAGCCAGTTACTGTTTTCCGTTAAAGAATGGTCACGTTCACCATTCATGTAGCATTGAAATAATTCGTTCCCCAAATTACTCCAAGACCGAACTATTGTGTATTCAATTTGGCGGCCTTGTTCTTGGCGTGAGAATCTCAAAGTTACTGCAGCGTGATCTTTTCCGTTATGAATTAAATTTCTGAGATATTGTTTGTAATTTCCAAATTGAATGATTCGTTTCGATTGGCTTCCGTACAACACAAGCGCAAGAGCATTAATTAGTGTTGTTTTACCCATCCCGTTCTGTCCACCGATCAGGGTAATAGGTTTCTCCTCAGCTGTAGAGAATTTTAGGGTTTGCGTGTCTCTATACGGTCCGACATTGGTAAGAGTTAATTCTTTAAGAAGCATCTTAAGTACTTTCCGATCCAACAATGCCAGCATTAATTTGGTCATGCGAAGCTTGTAATGAGAGTTCCTCGCCTAGCGCTGCAGCTGTTCTGCTTCGAACGCTCGCTTTTTTGGCGTTAATTGCCTCTTCAGCTGATATGTATCCAGATCGGTCGAACGCATTTTCTATATCTGACCAGAATCCTCGCCTACTACCCTTGAACGAATGGGTATGTTCTATAGAAATCAACTCTCGTAATAGCTCATACTGCAAACTATGATCGGTGAGATCTTTCAGTATTCGATAATCATCAGCAGTGAACGGAAACTTGTCATCTAATTTCTCTAAATCTCGTAAGGGAGTCCCAGTTACTTTCTCATAGATTTCAGGGAGAAGGTCTTCACGTTCATGCTTTTCAAGGACCCAGATTCTTCGGATTTCCATTAGCTCATCATGGGTAATTAATTCGAGGGTCTTCATCTCATCTGGACCGTTTTCTCTTACATAGTTTTGTGCCTCAAGTACTTTCTGTAGCCAATACTTTCTGGATTCCTGCGTGTATGGACCACGAACTTCATTACCATCAAATAACGAAACGGCTCCGCTCATTCTTCGAAAGTCGCGCATTTGATTCCGTTTCTCCCCTGAACCAGATTCCGCGAGTTCATCACGAATCATAAGAAGAGGCAGCATCCATTCCTTTTGTTCGTCGTTGTGGACCATTGCCGACATTGATTTGTCTTTTGCGACAAGAGTGCAAGTCCAGCACCCAAAACGTGAACTGCCGCATGAAGGGGTACTTGTATCAATGACAACGGGACACTCAGCATCATCAGTAGCCGAAGCGTATAGGTTGAGAAGGTCCTTATTGTTGTATCCCCATGGATTTTTTTTACTAACCAGGTAAGTCCATACGTCATCGTTCGTCCATTCCGCTATCGGGGCCCATGTCAGTGCAGAAGCAATATCATTGTGCGGAGAAAGGAGTTCTCGGGTCGCTTTCTTCTGATACTCGGTAATACGTTTTGATCGAGCAGCGGACTCAGCTTTTCTGGTTCCCAATAGAATAACCACTGAACCATGTTTTGCGTCTCCGCTTGCCGATAGTTTCTTGATGAACTCTGTAGAGGGAGTAATCTTCATTCGCTCAGTACACCATCGAAAACGTCGGTTAGGTGCGGGGTAACCCCGGCCGATTAGATTCACCCAAAAGGTCTGCGATACTTCTGGTGTAAGCAAATTAGGTTGAACGGGGAGCTCTTGGTTTTCAGCTTCTTGTTGTATGTTTTCTAACGACGTATTTACCCATGAAGACACAATAGGGTTTTCTACAAGTGTGTCATTCGTGATCACGTAAACCGGTTTGTGAAGCTCTTCTTTCTTCAACTGGGCGAGGGCAGTCCACACTAGTTGTAATACGGCAGTAGAATCTTTCCCTCCTGAGTACGCAACAACCCACGGCATTGCGTCTTCTTTATAGAGGCGCTGCATATCAGCCACAATACGATTGATCTCATCATCCATGCCTCCATCACCAGCAAAAGCTGATTTCGTAATTCCCGATCCTGCAGCAGCATTTACGGGTATGCGCTTCTTTCCGTTATTGTCCATATTTCCTCAATACTCAGGAACCTATTATCAACTCCTGGTGTGACATTGCCATCCTAATCTGCGAAAAACCATCCTTCCATACATAAAGAAATTTGATTTTCTTAGATGTTTCGTTGGAAGCTAGATAAGGAATGAGTACTTATTTTGATGCCAATGCAACTACAGAGGTTGATGGACGCGTAGCGGACATCATTCAGCGGTATCTCATTACTGATTATGGGAATGCTGGTTCCAGGACTCATCAAATGGGTTTAGATGCCAAACAAGCAGTGAATCGAGCTCGGGAGCAAGTGGCAGCAGTAACAGGTGATAGTAGTGATACCGTTTTTTTCACATCAGGAGCCACGGAAGCTAACAACTTGGCGATTCTTGGACTTCGAAATAGGGTGCTATCCGAAGCGCAACCTCACATCATTACTTCAACAATAGAACACAAAGCAGTTTTAGAACCGATCGAGCAATTAGAGAAACAAGGGGTTGAGGTCACATATCTGCCCGTTGACGATCGGGGGTGGCCGGAACCGGAACAGTTAGCAAAATCTTTAAGGCCAGATACTGTTTTAGTTTCAACGATGCATGTCAATAACGAAACGGGTATTGAGCTTCCGTTAGGCGACTATGCCAGCGTTCTCGAAGGGCATCTAGCATATTGGCATGTGGATGCGGCGCAAGGGTTTGGGAAGACAAGTGGTCCGCTTGGAAACGAGCGCATTGATTTGATTAGCTACTCGGGCCATAAGCTTTTTGCCCCGAAAGGAATCGGGGCGCTCGTTGCTCGCCGGCGTGGGTTTACTCGACCCCCTTTAGAGCCGTTGATGTTTGGCGGTGGCCAAGAGCGCGGCCTGCGGCCTGGGACATTACCGGTAGCTCTGATTGCTGGGTTTGGGTTAGCGGCTGAACTAGCCGAAACTGAGAAAGAACGGAGGGGTAAGAAATGCCTAGAGAGACGCAAAGAATTCCTAGAAGCGATCTCTCCATTGAAACCCGTTTTTAATGGTGATCAGAATCGCGTTCTCCCCCACATTGTGAACGTATCTTTTGCTGGGATTGATAGCGAAGCGGCGATGATCGCTACTAAGGATCTGGTTTCGATATCGAATGGTTCAGCATGTACCTCAAGTTCAATCGAGCCATCGCATGTGCTAATTGCGATGGGCTTAGACGAACAACGAGCAAGTGAAGCACTTCGAGTTTCGTGGAGCCATCAAACTCCTCCGACTGACTGGACAGCTTTTGTTGAGCGCCTTAAGAGATTCTAAGTGCCTCAGCTAAAGCCTCATCGGACAGCGATCATACGCGGTGATTTTTCTAGGCCTACTCGGCTGGCGCTGGCGTACGGCATAATTGATGATGGGATAGAATTTTTTGATTACGGGTGCGGACGCGGAGAGGATATAGCAGGTCTTAATAAAAGGGGTTTTATTGCGAGTGGTTGGGATCCCTACCACCGCCCTGATAGCTCGTTATCTGAGGCCGATATTGTAAATATTGGTTTCGTCGTAAACGTGATATCAGAGCCGGCTAAGCGCGTAGAGGCCCTACGTTCCGCATGGAATTTGACACGAAAAGTGCTTGTCGTATCGGCTCGACTTAACAATGAACGGCGCTCCCTTGGAGCTAGTAGGTCCTACGGTGATGGATTTATTACCGGTAACGGGACTTTTCAGAAATTCTTTAGTCAGTCGGAGCTTCGACTATGGATTGATTCAATCCTTGAGGTGGATTCGATTGCCATAGCCCCTGGCATCTTTCTTGTTTTCAGAGAAGAGGCAGATGCGAATGCGTTTCTTCTGAAACATAGGCCTAGAAGAATCGTCACGGTTAAAATTAGTCATGCTGATCGAATCTATGATGAAAACCGGGAACTTCTGAATGAACTTATGGATTTCTTTTCTAAGCGGGGGCGACTGCCGAACACAGGGGAAGATCCCTCTTTAGAGCAGCGAATCAAGGAAAAGGCTCGTTCTTACCGCAGAGCATGGTCAATAATTGAGCGAGTAACTCCGGAAATGGATTGGCAAAGCGTTGTTGATGACAGGGCGGATGATCTTTTGGTTGACATTGCGTTACTGAAACTCAATCGCCGTCCAAATTTCAAAAAACTTCCGCTGGAAACGCAATACGATATTCGGGCATTCTTTGGTTCATACAAATCGGTTGTCTCTGAAGCAGATGATTTGTTGTTCTCAGCAGGAAACCTTGATCTTATTACTGAGGAAGCAAACCATGCTGAAGTTGGTAAGCGCCTGCCAACTTCTCTTTATATCCATAAGTCAGTGTTAGGTGAACTAGCTCCTGTTCTTCGGGTGTATGAGGGATGTGCGCGTTGGCTGGCCGGGGAGATAGAGAATACGACGTTGATCAAATTAGCTACTGATAAGTCGAAAGTTTCGTATCTGTCTTATCCAACTTTTGATAAGGATCCGCATCCAGCGTTGGCATTTAGCACATACGTGAAACTTGCTGCACTTGATGTTGATTATCGGGACTATTCTGAATCTGTTAATCCTCCGATACTGCACAGGAAAGAAACTTTTGTTTTACCCGAATATCCGCATTTCGATAAATTTGAACGATTAACTCGACAAGAAGAAAAGTTTGGTCTTTATGATGCAGAGACTCGAACTATTGGTAATCGTGAAGGGTGGGAGGAACGGTTACGTGAGTGTGGTGTTACCACTAGAGGCCATAGGGTCGTTCGCTTAAAAGTTTAAGAGAATATTTCATCAAGTGGGTCGACATCTACTTCAGTTGGCAAATCTGAAAATTGGTATGGCTTTATGTGATCAATGGCTGCAAATATGATTTCCACAGGGTCTTGGTTCTCTTGAAGTCGATCATTGAGGTAACTAAGTCCTTGGTCTGCGTATAGGTCCAGTATCTCTAGGCATCCGTTTTCGTTTGTTTCATTATTTAGGTTCGAGAGGTTCGTTAGTTGTGCTTCAAGGTCATTCCGGTCATGAGGATCCTTGATTTGGTCAAGCAGAGTAACGATTATTGGTAACACATCTCCGCCGGCAGCACGGTTAAAAATGATGTCTTTAATTGTTTCCTTTTTTTTCTTATCGAATTCTTTTTTCGCTGTTTTCTTCTGCGTTGCTATACCTATTGCTGCAGCAAAGATATAAGCATCAATGTACTTGGTGAACGGCCCTGTTTTGAACTGTGCTATGGGGTTGACTGTCGTACTTGCAGAGGTGATAGTTCCCATTAAAATTTCGTATTCGGTTGAGTATTTTACGCTTGCCACTTTTAGTTTTACATTTCTTTGATCGATGTTCGTGCAGATACCTTTGGGTTTTCAGAAGCATACTGATGAGCTTTACCTCTCCACCTGATTTTCCTATCAGTTGTTTCTTGGCCTTCTAGATGCATGATGTATGTTTTGCCTACTTTTTCAATCACGCTTTCCCATTTCTCTACATTTTTACCTGAGACAGGGATTATTACTTGATGACCTAATTCGTGAATATTTTCTATTAGTTCGCTCTCATACTCATCGTCAAGGGCTGATGTGGGAGCATCAATCACGAGTGGAAAAGCAGCTTTAGAAAGATCTTCATTCTTAATGTGTCCAACTTTTTCGAATCTGTCTGATGTTAGCGATTGATATAGCGGGGCAAGTCTCGCTAGAGACCCAACATATGACGTGGCTAATAGAACAGCCTCCGACTGTGAAGGCGCTATAGCTTTATTAGTCTTTGCATTTGTTAATGTGTAACCAAATTCTTCTGAAACCTTAATATGGTATGGCTTCTTGATAACTCTTTTATAAATCTCGTTTACTGTCTCCTCTACGTCTTTACGACCCCACTCAGCGGTTCCATCAATAAGATTCTGAAAAAAATCAGCGGCTTCGCTTAAATACTTTTGCGCTAGTGCTTTATTGTGTGTTTCTGCATCACTTTTAGTGCGCTGCTCATACTCTTCTTGCTTATTTTTTGCCTTTATTCGCGACTTATCTAAGTCTCCTTTGAGCTCTTTCTGTTCTTTCACCAAATCTATCTCTTGATTTTTAAGACTTGAATACTCACGTATTAACGCTAATTGACTAGTTTCTCCTGCTTTCTTCCAAGCATCTTTTTTATCTTGGGCTGTCTGAAGTTTGTCTTCAGCTTGAGAGCGGTATCCGCTCACTAGTCCTATAACTTGATTTAACGTTTGTGGCGAAGCGGCTTTAGCTTTCAGCTCCAACTTGTTTTCTATTGCAGATATTGAATCAACTAGATCCGCCATCTTTAATTCCTTTTGTTTTTTCCACGAGTCAGAAATTCCTCGGGCTTCATTTGCAGCGGCTGTCGCCTCAAGAGATGCTGCTAATTGGCCTATACCTTCTACCCGTTTTCTAGAATCAGCGGTGAGTTCAGTTTCACAGAGGAAGCAATGACCTGTGTCTAAGCTTCTTTCAATTACTGCAGGGCTTATCTCCGGCGGTATGAGTTTTTGACTTTCAGCAAAATCAAGTCGCTTCTGAACAGCAGTTACGGCAGGGTCAAGAAGTTCCACATGGCCGTAGTTCACAATTTTGGTCACCAAGTTGTGAATATCTCTCAAAGTATTAACAGCCTTGTCGTACTCTTTGTTGATAGCTTTTTCTTTCTTTTTGTGACTCTCTAATTGTTTCTCAAGGGCATTATCTCCTGACGGTATTTCATCGGTGTTGTCTGTAGTTATAAAACCTTCTAGCTTGCCTAACTTTTCAGAAACTTTTGCCATCTCTTTTGGTATTGCGACGTTTAACCTTGCCTCCATTTGTTTGACCAGGTTTTCTTCCTTTTGCCACGCTTTGTATGAATTTTGTATTTGCTTACTTGTTACCGTTTGCTTTGGTTTTAACTTGTTATCTTCAATAGCGCCTTTGAGAATAATATGGCCGTCTTTATACTTATCTGCTCCAAGGAAGGACTGAATTCCTTCTTTAACAGGGATTCTTGCTGTTACCGTTCCTGATTCCGATTCATCAAGATTTGCGGTATTTAATGTCTCTGCAGCTAAAAAGAAAATATCTTTCGTAGGTTTTGGGAAAAGACGGCCAAGTGCTTCTGCAGTCATTTCATTTCCATCGCAGAATACTTCTAATTCATTTACACCGTCCTGAAATGCGGTCCTGGTAATAACGTACGTTGAACTCAAATGTTCAAACTCTAAGGAAACTCTGGCTGTATTTTGTTTGCTTTCTGAATATGCGTCGTGATTAATCAAATCATCAGTTCTTTTAAATCCTTGGGTGAAGTCGCCAAATAAAACCCAGGTTAAAGCATTCAGAAATGCAGTCTTACCCGCTCCATTAGGTGCAAAGAGAAGTGTTAGGGGGCTGTCTGGGTCCCTACTAAACTCAACTCTTTGCTTTCCGTAGAAGCTTCGCCAGTTCTCAATTTCGAGACTCAAAAAAATTGGTGCTGTGATCGTTGATTTAGTTTCCTCTTCCCGCGAGTCAGGGCCATCCGCATCTTCTGGTGTTTCATCAGCTACCAACTCAGTATCAAGAACTAGTTTTAACGCAGCGCTTGCAAGTGTTCCTGAGGCGCGATTTGAATTGGAACGAATAGTATTACCGAATCGGCGAAGCTCAGACAAGGTATCTCTCACAATTCGTTGTGATTGCGGTGTCATAGCACTTCGCCACTCAACGACTTGATCTTGGAATTTTTCGATTGCCATTACTGCCCCAACTTGGTCAAGATCTTTCTTTACCAACAACTCTGTAAGTTTACTTACTTATTTTTTTCTATCAAAATCTGTCAGCCAACTGTTTTGTTCATGGTCAAGGTTGTATTTGTTTCCGACCCTGATCAGTTCCTCTACGACAGAACTATTCTTTCCTATCCTTGCAAGTTCTGCTGCACGAGCAAGTTCAACACCGATTAACTTCTTTTCGGAATGAGTGATATCTATATCTGCAGGTGGAGTTACGAGCATGTCGTAGAGGTTCGCCGCGAATTTGCCAGGGGCTTTACGAAGCAAACGTCCACGTCGTTGAATAAATTGTCTAGGGTTTTGGGTCGAAGCCATGAAAATACCTGTTCGGGCTTCGGGAACGTCTATACCCTCGTCCAAACATTTCATTGCTACTAATGCTTGAATTTCACCGCTTGCTAGTCTTTGCTGTAACTGTAATCTTTTTTCGGGTTTTGTTTCTGCGGTATAGGGTTCAGTTTTCATTCCGAATTCGCGAGTCATTTCCAGAACAATTTCAAAAGTTTTCGCGTCCATGTTTCCATCAGGGTCATTGCCCTCTGCGGCGTAGATGAAAATATGACTTTCATTTGCTAAACCCTTCGTCAGTAAAGTTCTTAAACTTTGTAATTTGCGGTCGGCATGTTTGAGTACTTGAGCTCGCCGCCCAGCTGCTGCTTTTGCTGCATCTTCATTTCCACGTGCCAAGGCAGCTGCGATGGCTGCTGAGAGCTCACGGTATGTATTCTGTTCTTCATCTGTCAACTCAATGAATTCTGGATAATAGTAATAGGGAACTAAACATTCGTATTTATAGATTGCATCTTCTAAGTCAATTTCCTGGACTATTTCTCCGAAATATGAAAAGAGCTCAGTTGTTCCATCCTCATCCATGTGGCGCTGCGGGGTGGCAGAGAGTCCTAAACGGGCTCCAGCTTTTTCCGGAAGAGCTTCAAGGCGTTGCTCGGTTCCTAACGAGTGCATTTCATCTCCGATTATTAATATCGTTTCTCGATGCTGATCTATTTTTGTTTGGATGTAATGCCGTTTGTTCTTTCGTGTTGCTGCAGGAGCAAAGCTGCCTGCAGTAGTTATGACCATCTCAGTTCGTTTCGCACTTGAAAGGTTTGCATTGTTGAACGCTGATTCTAATTTCCTTCGTTCCCTACTCGAAATGGATCCATAGCAAACAGTGGGTCGGAAGCCAAATAGTAATGCTTCTCTTTCCCACTGCTTAACTAAATCAGTTGATGGGACGACTACAAGTACTAGTAAAGGTTTCTCGATCTGAGCCATTTTTTCGGAGAGCTTCGTTGATGCAGCTAGGGCGGTAAAAGTTTTTCCTGTTCCAGTTGCCATTGCGAAAACGCCTACGCCTTTCGCAGCCAACCAATTATCGATAGCTGTTAATTGGTAATCACGTAATCTGATACCGTCTGGAATTGCAGGAAGGAGAGAGAACCCTGATTCGTCTTGATTAGTTTTAGAAGAAGTATTACTGAGTTTTTTCACTCTGCGATTTGTGTCTGGTTCTCGAGTCCCAAATTTTTCTTTTAAGGGGTCTTTGATCCAATCGTTGATGGTCCAGACCGGTACCCCTTCAATATTCCCGTCCCAAAGTGCTTCGAGTCTTTGCCGGTCGCCTTTTGCGTATTCTGGTTCTAGCGACCAGCTTTTGTGAACGGTAAATCCTTCTTCATTTGTCGCTATTCCGCTCAATGTTTCATTATTACTTCCGACGAAAGTTATGAAATCACCTGACTCGTCCTCGAACATTCCGATTTTTGTATGAAATAAAGCGTAATAATTCTTTGCTTCACGTAGGGCTAATTTTATTTCTAGTCGGCTATTTTCGATCATCCATGTAAGTAGGGCTAGGCGGTCTTGAAGAATTTCGCTAGGAATTGATTCGTTTAGGATTCTGGAAGTAATACTTTTTTCAGATTTCTCTAATAAGATCTTTTTTGCTTCTTCTCCTTTACCGATAGCTTCTAGATCTTCTTGGGAAAGGTTTGGGGAGGTAAGCAGTTTGATCGTTCCACCTCTCAGAACGAAATCGTCAAGACTTTCTGTTACTTGAGTTAATAAGGTTGATGAGAAGTATCCAGATGCGCGTAGATAATTTACTGATCGCTGAAATGCTGGTTTGTAGAAGTCATCACTTAAATTGCTAGGAGGTGAGTCATAACGAGTCGGCCATTCACAATCTCTCAGCTTTCGGTTTTGATCTGTGACATCATTTCTCATGTGTTAACAGTATCTACAGGTGAAGGAGGTATCAATTGAGAACAACTTCCGAAATGGACACTCACTCAGTTTCAGACCACTCAGCAGGTTCGAATTTCTTTAGGCCGAATATTTTGGCAAGCTCCGTTTGCATGACCCTAGATCTCTGATCCATCCAATCTTTGAAACCCTTTTGTGTGCTCGGAAGTTTTTTAGTCTTTCCGTCTAGTGCTGGGTCAAGATAATGGCGTGTTCGGAAGACAGTAGCACTTCCTTCGTCAAGTCCTTTCAACCATTCATGAGGTAGCTGATCCAGTTTTTTTCGATTTTCTTCCTGTGTTAAAAGTTGTAGATTCGCTAAAGTGTCTCTTCGGTCTATAACTGATGGAATTTCTGAGTCAGGGACCTTAGCTTCCTTGAGAGCTGTTTTCTTCATCTTTGCAGTAGGCCAAATATGATCCTTGTCATAAGCTTCATTAAGTTTCAACGAACTCTGGAAGAGTAACGCTAACGTCGGGAAAGCAAGCTTATCGTCTTTCTGTGTTCTCATAAGTCGATGGATATGTGCAGATTCGAATACGAATGGATGCCCTTCCCTCTCTAGATTTTCACTAATTTTTTGGGCCGGGAAACTCTCAGGAGTTACGTTCTCATCACGAATTGTTTGGGTAATGATATTTAATTTCGTGTCGTTTGCTGTTCCCCAGTAATTAAATTTGTAATCATCGCTGCGGGTTTTAATGGGAGCCAAGGCCGCTTGATAGACAAAATTTCTGAGCTGGTCCCGAGCTGTTTTGTAGTCTTTTCTAAAGAACCCAGTAGGGATCATGTCCTCCCTGTAGATCGGTTTGGTATCGTCGTCGAAAAGTTTTTTTTGTTCATCAGAAAGCATGTGCTCACCTGGGTTAATTGCTTCAGCAACATACGTAGCCACGATGCAAAGAATAGCTTTTTTGGGGCCGAGCGTTTTCGCATCGTGAAAGCCAAAATCTTTGAGGATTTTAACCGTTAATAGAAGACTCAATACTATCTTTCCCCAGTCCTCTTCCATTTTGTCAGTAACTTCTTTCCCGAAATTTTCAACTGCTAAATTTACTGGTTGACCTACTATCGCCAAACAAGCATTGAGAACCGCTTGCTTGTTGAAACCCAAGTCGCAAATTTCTTTCATTCCATTGATTAATGCTTCAATACACTCACTTCCAGACTTCTTCTGCCATTGCTTGGTGATGACAGAAAAGAGAAAATCAATATTGCTTAGATCTTCTCCAGATTGATTCAATCGTATGAACGACTCCAAAATAAACATTGTGTCTTCATGGGAGATTTTATTAGCCAATAAAGGTTGTTTAATTGCGTCTCTTAAATCATCAATTATTTCCTTTGCGTCTTGTAGCTCCTGAGAGTTATTGACAAAATTATTATCCAATAAGTAGGCCCTAGCCTGAGTTGAGTCCTTTATGTCGTGAATATCTTTTACATGAAACCAGTAACGAGGTTCCCCATTCCTAACAAAGGCATCATTCTCTTCGTTGGCGCTTTCATCAGTCTTAAAGCTAAAGCGTTTAATCTTTGATTTACTCGCATAATCAGGATTTTCCTCTTTCATAGCCTCCGGTAATTTTAGATTCAGATACAGATTGAGTTGAACAGGGATTTCTTTCACCTCGGTCCTACAAAAACTATGTAGCCCTATATAGAAAGACGTCAATCTTTGTTGTCCATCTATGACCGCTAAAGTACTTTTATTCATTTCTTCTGTTTCGATTTTATTACCTTTATTCCTTTTATCTATAGATAGTTCCTTAACGAATTCATAGAATCGCTCGGATTTGTCATTCCAATACTTTTCGCTATATTCCCAAAAAATAAAAGCCCCAATAGGAAATCCTTGAAGGATGCTGTCAAAGAGGTTTTCTATTTGGGATGGATCCCAAACAAATTCTCGTTGTAAAGCAGGAAGGACTATTTTATCCTGACGAATTTTTTTAAGAGCATCCTCTATCGACAGGCCCTCTAAAATTTCGATTGTCATTTTGACCTCTTGACTAGCGGATTCATGTCCACAAATATTTTATCGTTACGACCGAACATTATTATGAACCGGTCGCATAGTTACGTCAAAAGAATATGAGAGCGAGTGAGATAAACTATCGCTGTGAATACTTGGATAACTGAAATTGACCTGACTTGGAGCGGCCCTCCCATCAGCATGGGAATCAAAAAACTTGGAGAACGCCCTTGGATATTTCAAGATAGCAATTTTGATGATGAGCTAGCCCACAAAGTGCAGCTAGCAAAGAACCGACAAACTAATGTTTTTATGGCATCGCCACACACTGAAAAAGCTGCTGAACAAGTAATTTCGCTATTAGAACAAACTGGAATATCTATATCTGATCGAGGAAATCATCCACTTGAAAGGGCTGGAATGTCGGTTCAAGAGGACCTATGCCTAGTCAAGCGTTACTCGGATGAATGGATCCTTGAAGCTGCATCACTTAGCTTTCCATCCCGGTGGCGCCTTGCCGAGAAGATCGGAAAAAATATGGCTGCCGTGCACGACCCAGTAGATAAGTATCAAGACATTCTCAAAAGTAAGGTAAATACATTTTTTGATCGACTCGGAACAGAACCGGTCTGGCGCCGAAACTGGTTTATACATCCCGATAACAGCCTGTATCAGCCTGACCGTCCTATTAGTGGAGACCCAATTATCCCAAGCGCTGAAGTTCATGAAAAACTATTTGTGCGGAGTGAACGGCAAACCCTTCGTGCTTTGGATCTCCCCGATTGGATTTTGTTTACGATCCGCATCCAACAAACCCCGCTAAAAGACCTCATTTTCGCTCGCGGGGAAGAGTTCAGCCAATGGCTAAGAGAAGCACCCGAGTCACACCATCGACAAAAGGGCCTTCAATCCGACCAAGTGATCGAAATTCTAAGCGCTATCTCCTAATTTCAAACTTTCTGATTGGTCTTCCCCGCCTACTAGGTGAAGAATAAGGGATATGAGCGAACCATTAGTGCTTCGAAACGACGAGAATGGTGTAACGACACTTACGCTGAACCGACCAAATAAGCTCAACGCTCTAAACCCAGCCTTATTCGTCGAATTTCGCACCCATCTTGATGCCATTGCTGATGATGACACTGTCGGTTGCGTCATCGTAACCGGAGCAGGGAGGAGTTTTTGCGCCGGACATGACCTTGGCGCTATCGCAGCCAACGACCACGCGCCATCAAAGCATTTCGAACCCGAAACCGTTGACGCTCTTGAACAACTCCCACAGCCAACGATTGCAAAAATTCGTGGACATTGTTTCACGGGTGGGCTTGAATTTGCTTTGGCTTGCGATTTATTAGTTGCAGCTGAATCAACAAAATTGGGAGATACGCATGGTCAGTGGGGCTTGGTTCCCATTTGGGGTATGAGCAGACGGCTACCAGAACGTGTTGGTCGGTCAACTGCGAAGGAGCTTATGTTTACAAGCAGACGTATCACGGGCTCGCAGGCTGCTGAAATACAATTGGTTGATCATGCTATCCCTGATGATGACTTAGATACTTTTGTTGAATCATTGGCTAATGAGATTTGCGAGAATTCATGGGATACGAATCGGATCGTGAAAAAGTTGATTGCCGGTGGTGATGAGCGTTCTCGTGAGGAGTCATTGCTGTGGGAGCGGACCCAACCCTTTGGTATGCCTCGTGATATGCAGGAGCGAATGAACAG
>MDSZ01211208.1_pt1 | contig 14939 bp, 6 predicted proteins | sample 811201 | NCBI WGS metagenome assembly MDSZ01 (sample SAMN05326647, study PRJNA326480) | marine metagenome | isolation source: seawater | place: Indian Ocean: North | collected 2010
ATATGTGCCGTATGGGAATTAAATGCGCCTATTATTGTGCCTATAAATATAGTTAAAGTATACAAAATTTTACAAAGGAAAGCAACCGCAAAATGGCAATTGGAGAAATTGGTAGGATAGTGAAGAATGTGGGATCAGGCATATTCAACAGAACGTTGGGTAGGCTGACCGGTGCTGGCATATCCACTGACAGCAGGGTGGTCAACGCACGGGCAAAATGGTCCGGTAGAAGCGACAAGAAAGATTGGCGTGTGCGTCTACAAATACCAAACCAAGCGGACACTGTGTACAATGCGTTGTTAGAAAATAATCCACTGCTTGAACCTTTGCGAGAGACAAGAGGCATGTTCTGGCCACTGACACCATCAATGGTAATTCAGCATTCGGCCAACTACAATCCATTATCGCAGACACACAGCAATTATCCGTTCCAGGCATATCAAAATTCGCAAGTAGACTCGCTTAACATCATTGGAGAGTTCCCGGTGCAAAATCAACAGGATGCCAAACATTGGGTGGCCACGGTAAACTTTCTGAGGACAGTAACAAAAATGTTTTTTGGAAAGGACACACAACCACTTCACGGCAACCCACCACCCATACTTCACCTATCAGGTTACGGCGATCACATGTTCAGCAGGGTACCTGTTATACTGAATTCGTTCAACGTTGAACTAAGGGCAGGCATAGACTACATATCCACCAAGCAGTCGGAAGTCTACAGGTCAAACATCACAGACTTCGATGCCGACAACAGCGATCAGACATGGGCGCCAACACTTTCTAACATATCTGTTCTAGTAACACCAGTGTACAGCAGAGAATCCATCAAGAGATTCTCACTATCAGAATTTGCACGTGGTGAGTTAAGTGGAAAAGATGAAGGAACAATAGGATTCATTTAATGACAAAATATTCTGCAACCTCTCCGTACTTTCTTACTCCACAAAATGATGTCAATCTAGAAACCTTTGTGCCTAGGACAATTACTTCAGAGGAGGACGACCAGAGTTACACTATCGAGAGGACCTACGCATACAGGCCCGACCTATTGGCATATGATCTTTATGGCACGCCGAGATTATGGTGGGTGTTCGCACAGCGTAATCCGGATCAACTGGAAGATCCGATATACGATTTCAAACCGGGAGTTACCATACAGTTGCCAAAAGACGGCAACATCAAAACCGACCTAGGATTATAGAATGGCGAAGCCAAGTAGACCAAATCTCAGTCCTAATGTGCTCCATAATTTTGACACATTCAACACCATTTTCACTCTCAGTGGATTGAACGAAAACGAACTAAGCAACCATCAATTTCTTAAGAACTCTCCGCATGACATTATAGCAAGGACCGGAGGCATTGGTGAACCTAATGTGACGACGAGGCAGTTCGCAGAGGCTGACACAGGAGATGGAGAAGTTGCCACCCGGGAGGCAAAGATATCGGAATTCAACCGTCAGTACAGTGACAGCATCAACATACTGGAACGTGGCCACGACCTGTTCATAGAGAACGTGAACATGATCAGCACGGTGGGTCCGAACAACGAACGTAGCCTGGGCAACTTCACCAAGATGGAGTTCGAGGTGCACGAGCCATACGGCATGACATTCATCGAGAAGGTGAGGGCGGCAACCGCTGTAAACAAGTACCTAGACTACCAGGACGCACCATTGTTGTTGACCATAGAATTCATAGGAAATCATGGAGGCAAGGCAAACGGTGTTCCTGGAGCGTATAGTAAGACGACGGGAGTGTTCAAAGGCTATGTGACCAAAAAGATACCAATACTGATTGCACGAGTTGACATGGATGTCAACGAGGGTGGCGCAAGATATTCCGTGGTGGCAGTACCATACACGGACATGGCCTATGATGACAGGTACAAGTACCCGAGGACGGTGCTGACCTCAACGGCAGACAATATATTCCAATGGATATCACAGACCCAGAGTGCTTTGTTGAGACAACAGAGGCAAGAGATAGAAGATTTGACAAGAACGGAAATTGACACATATGAGTTCCGTGTCCACCCCGATGTGGTAAAACGTGGCGGAAAGTACGAGCCTGTGTCAGAATCGACCAACTTGGTTGACTCTGTGAAACAGACAGTAAACAAGGGCACTTTTGTCAACGACGTTGCTTTAGAAGAGACAACCGGCACGCAGGCCGCACCACGTGGTTCTGAATCACAAGGCAATCCCAATATCGCCATAAACAAATATTTCGAGGACGCCATCAGATCGCAACTTGGATACCAAGCACTGGCCAACGATTTCTGGACATCATACCTCAGGGGTACAGGACAGTATGACGAGACGTTGCTCAAGGACAGGGAAAGCGTGTCCAAGGTATTGCAAGGTGCCGAATTCAAAAAAATGCTGTTGGAAAATCAATACGTGGACTGGTTCAAGATCAAAACGACAGTGGAGACACCTGACCCACAGAAGATTGACCCCATCACAAAGATGTCACCAAAAAAAATCATATACGAAGCCATCCCGTTCAGAATACACATACTGAAATTTGTGCCACCGGGCGTATCTCTGGGCAAAGTTGACTGGAGCCGAAATGTGGTCAAGGACTACAACTACATCTACACTGGTGAAAACGTAGATGTGCAGAACCTTCGTATCAACTACAAGACTGCATACTACATGAGGAACACCAGGGCACAGGACAAGAACCCCACGGAGAAAGGATTGTTTGGTGTGCTGGCAGAGACATTCAAGCAGGCGTTCGGCGTGGAGCGTGACCCTGAGCCGCTACTGCCCTTGAGACAGTATCCGTCCACTATCAAAGGTCCCAACACGATGACCACCAACAGGCCAGAGGACAACAAGGCACAGATGTTCTATGACTACCTCACGCACCCTGAGGTGGACATGATGAAGATCGAGTTGGAGATATTGGGAGATCCCGACTACATATGCCAGGACATGTACGTTCCCATACACAAGGACAGGCGTACCAGGGCGGCACCGGACGTGCCCTTTGACGAAAAGTTTGGATTCTTGTCTGATAATTACCAACCCATAATCAACGTCAGGTACAGATTGCCTGATGACATAGACGAAAAAGAAGGAACCATGTTCTCGGAGGGACTGGATGGTAAGAAATTGTTTAGGGACGAGAACTTGTTCTTCAATGGACTGTACCAAGTCAACAAGATAGAAAGCAAGTTCGACCAGGGACAGTTCCTACAGACACTGTTTTGCAGTAGGTTCAACAACCAACAGGGCGAAGGCGCAGATCCTGTGCTGTTGGCGGCGGCAAACAAGTCAATTACAGACATAGCCAACTCGGTAGATATCAATGCCGCCGGAAAGAAGACAATAGAGCAAATACAAAAGGACGCGGCGTTCCTGCAGATGAAAAAAAGTTACAAAAAATTCGAACAATTTAACAAGAAGTTTGGAGGCTACCTAGAGTAAGCATACATAAATTATTATTATGGCATACAGTTCAGCAGGATTCTCAGACACACAGGACAACCAAAAGAATTTCAACGAGCAATTCGTTGATAACGATCCTGGTCCGTACATAGGCACAGTCAAGGTCACCAACGATCCACTGAAGATGGGTAGATTGGGCGTGAACATTCCGGCACTCACGTTTACCACAACTCCTTCAGCGGAACAGATCATATGGTGCCAGTACCTTTCGCCATTCTACGGTGCCAAGAGCATAGAGGCTGTCAGCAAGAGTGATCCATTTAGTTACAAGACCACGCAACACAGTTATGGTATGTGGGCGGTGCCACCGGACATTGACACCGACGTGTTGGTCATCTTTGCAAAAGGAGAGCAAAAGACTTCCAGTGCGTTCTGGATAGGTTGTGTGCAGAAGCCTCTGGTCAATCAGCAGGTACCTGCCAACGGTTCTTCATCACGTACAGAGTATTCTGGCTCAACTGACAGAGAGCGGGCGATTTCCAGACAAACAAATTACGGTACAGATTTCCTACCCGCGGGAGAAAAAAATCAGAGAAGATATCAAGACGGCGAGACTCTTTCCAATCTAGCGAATTGGAGATACCCGATAAATGACATACTCGCAGACCAACTCACTGCACAAGGTCTGGTACAGGACACAGTGCGTGGCACAACTTCATCATCGGCACGTAGAGAATCACCCAGCAGGGTGTTCGGGATCAACACACCGGGACGTGTAAGGGAAGATTCGCGGCAACTCAACATAGGTATAGACAACACCACAGTGACACCAGATCGGAATCCAGGACACAGTTTCGTAATGGACGACGGTGCAAAAGATGGCACCAATCAACTCACAAGACTAAGGACAGCATCAGGACATCAGTTATTAATGCATGACACCGATGGTGTGGTGTACCTGGCAAATGGTTCTGGTAAAGCATTTATAGAGATGGATAAAGACGGAACAGTAAGTGTGTATTCCGACGGTGGCATTAATTTACGATCTGGCAGAGATTTCAATCTTCACTCAGAAACTAACATCAACTTCCATGCCAAAGGCACTATAAATTTCACCTCCGAAAATCATTTGGCGTTGAATGCCGAGGGATACCTTTTTGCCATGGGTGAAAAAGGAATATTGAACAGTTCTCAAAAAGGAGCAGTGAGAAATTACGCACGGGACGGTATATCATCATTCACAGATGGTACGCAACTGCACGGTGCAGGTGGCAGGATTGATTTGGCAGGATCACAAGTACACTTTAATTCTGTTGGTGCAAGTTCAACTTGGGGACCAGGGTGGTTAAAGCCAGATGCAATAGGAATAAAAGTCACAGACGGTCTGATAGATATAGATGACGACAAACCTTTCACACAAGGCAAAACTAACAAGATCGACAATAGGACAACTGTGACGGAATTTGTAACACACGAACCTTATGACAGACAAAGCAGTACAGCGAGGACAAAAAAATTCATAAACGAAGCAATGGAAGAAATAAAGAAATCCAGTCCGGGACTTTCTTCCACAGAGTTGAAAGTGATAAAACAAGAACTGTTGAAACAGCCTACTATAAAAGCAGTGTCAGATAAACTCAGCGAGGTAGTGAAACTAAATGACAACATTAAACTACCTATAAAAAATCTCAACAATTTGGTTGGCAAGGCAAATGACATACAGAAATTGATTGAAGATCCGAAGGGTGCCGCGATGAACTTCATCTATGGCCAATTAGCATCAATCAAAGACAGTGCCATCAGTACAGTGAAGGATATATTTGGATTTAAGTAAGTAAATATACAATATGGCATACGGAGATTCAGGATCAGGAGACTTATCAAACAAGACAGTGACCTTCAAGGGTTTCAGTTCACGTGCGGACAAGCAGAACTTCAAACTTTATGACTTTGAAGTTGCCAAACAAGACATGATTAACAGATTAAGTGTGCGTAAGGGCGAAAGGGTAGAGAACCCAGAGTTTGGCACGATCATTTATGATGCAATATTTGAACCGTTCACGGAAGCACTCAAAGACGCCATTGTGGAGGACGTCACTGCCAATCTCAACGCAGATCCGCGTATAGCCACAGAGGATATACTGGTCACAGAGGCCGACAGGGGCATAGCAATCCAGGCCACTATCACATATGTGCCACTTAATATCACCGAGAAACTGAGATTCGACTTTGACGAGAACTCACTACTGCGTCTATCTTAATATACGCACATTTCCTAACACATAAATATCGTTGTATACACTATGGCCACAACAGATAGACAGAACAGATTACTAGTAGCGGAAGATTGGAGAAAGATCTACCAGGCTTTCCAGCAGGCAGATTTCAAATCATATGACTTTGAGACACTGCGTAGGACGATGGTGGCATACCTTAAAGAGAATTACCCGGACGACTTCAATGATTTTGTTGAAAGTTCAGAGTACGTTGCCTTAATAGATTTGATTGCATACATTTCGCAGTCTTTGTCTTTCAGGGTGGATCTGAATGCAAGGGAGAATTTCCTTGAAACAGCAGAAAGAAGAAATTCAGTTCTTAGATTGGCTAGGTTAATTAATTACAACGCAAAAAGAAACAAACCTGCCACTGGACTTTTGAAAATTGATTCGATATCAACCACACAGGACGTGAATGACAGCACAGGAACAAATCTTGCCAACTCCACAGTCGTGTGGAATGACAGTGCAAACTCCAATTACAGAGAACAATTCATAGCAATATTGAATGCGGCCAACCAAGCAGGACAACTGTTTGGCAAACCAAGAGAGTCAGCCACCATCGGAGGCATAGACACAGAAGTATATACGTTATCATCTAACCAATTAGATCTGCCGTTGTTCCAATACAGCAAGGCGGTTGGTGGCATAAGCAGACAGTTTGAAATTGTACCAAGCACAGTAAATGATTCAGATTCAATATACGAATTGGCACCGACGCCCGGTTCAGGACTAACTTACACCTACAGGACGGACGGAGCCGGAGATAGTTCAAACAACACTGGTTTCTTCTTTCTTTTCAAACAAGGAAGCATGCAACAGCAAACTTTCACAGTAGAGACTGCTGTCACAAATTATGTCAAATCAATAAACACGTCAAACATCAATGACACGGATGTGTGGTTATACAAGTTAGACCAATTTGGTTTACAGGCGGAAGAATGGACGAAGATCCCTAGTCTTTCAGGCAACAATGCAATCTACAACTCATTGGCCAAAACAGAACGGAACACTTTCAATGTGGTGACTAAGGTCGACGACACTGTGGACCTTGTGTTCGGAGATGGAAATTTTTCAAACTTGCCTTTGGGAAACTTCATTTCTTACTACAGGGTAAGTGACAATGCCAAGTACGCTATCACACCTGCTGACATGCAGAACGTGACTGCAAGTGTACCATACACCGACTCCAATGGAGCACAACAGACACTGACAATAACAATGAGTCTGAAAGCGAGCGTGTACAATGCGGCGGCCACAGAGTCAAACGATTCTATCAAAGAGAAGGCGCCACAAGTTTATTATTCACAGAACAGGATGATCACAGCGGAGGACTATCAAGTTGTGCCTTTATCGGCATCACAGGAGATAGTGAAAGTGAGATCAGTAAACAGGTCTGCTTCGGGCATATCTCGTGCAAAGGAAATTTTAGATCCAACAGGTGCTTACTCGAACGTGAGTGTGTTTGCCGAGGATGGCATACTGTACAGAGAAGAAAGCACACAGCAGTTTACCTTTAACTTCAACAACAGAAGTGACATAGATTCAACGCTACACGTCAGTGTTGAGGCAAAATTAAAAGAAGCATATGCAAGGCAGTTCTACTATTTGAAATATGCAACTAAGGATCTAAGTTCACTGAGTGCAACATGGAATTCAAGCACAACGTCCACCAACACAAACACAGGGTACTTCACTTCAGGTGGCGCACTTGTGATAGGTGACTCGGCAACTTCGAACTTGAAGTACGCCAAAGTAGGTGCACTAGTAAAATTTACATCTCCAGACACAAGAGAATTTCTAAACAACACACTGGTCACAGCAGGAACTGATAACGCAGAAGACAGAGCATGGGCCAAGATTGGAGCAGTGGTCCTTGATGGCGCCAACCAAGGTACAGGAAATTTAGAATCTGGTGAAGGACCAGTCACATTGAACAACATAATACCTGATGGTTCCATAGTAAGTGCTGTGATACCAAACTTCACAACCACTTTCTCAACGACACTGAAAAATGACTTGATTGATAGAATAGAGCAGTTCGAGGAATTTGGCCTACGTTATGACATAGACTCAGAAACATGGAAAGTTATCACAAGCACAAATTTAAGTGCTAGTGCTGTGTTTGATCTTAACAACGCAGGAAGCACCGCAGGCACTAACATTGATGCAAGTTGGTGGTTCAAATTCACTAACGACGGTAACACATACACAGTTCAGTACAGAAAGTTAGACTACATATTTGAATCGGAATCACAGAATAAGTTTCATTATGACAAGCAAGAGAAGATTTATGACTACAAGACAGGCAAGAGCGTAAAAGATTCAGTGAAAATTCTTAAGACAAACAGCATTGTGTCCACAGGAAACAGCATTGGTTACCCGATCACTTGGCAAGTTGTTGACACAGTAACAGAAGCGGACGGATTCCAAGACAACAGGAAAGTCAAAGTTGGATTTTTTGACGATGATGACGACGGGGTGGTGGACAATCCAGAAATTTTTGATATTGTTGTAGAACCAACTTTGTCTGTGAGCACTAAATTTGTTTTCTTTGAGAAGTACATATCATATGACACAATCGAAAGATATAGATTTTACGCGGCAACAAATTTTGTTGTGTCCGAAAAAGAATCAGACATCACATTATCTAGTGCCACTTACTCTAATGGACAGTTGTTTTACTTCTATGACGCAGACGAGGATGTAATTAAGAAATACGATTCTAGTACAAACACACTTTCTACAACAACTGATTATATTGCTAGGAGAGGTAGAAGTTCAATAACGTTCCAATACAAACATCATGCCGGCCAAGAGACTAGGATAGATCCTAGCGTTTCCAACATTGTTGATGTATACCTATTAGAAAGGACTTATGATAACCTGTTCAGAATATGGTTGCAAGACGGGGGTACAAAACCATCTGTAAGCACTTCAGATCAACTAAGGATATCATACTCAGGAACGCTTAACCCGTTGAAATCATTATCGGATCAAATAATATATCATCCTGTGAAATACAAAATATTATTTGGAACTAATGCAGACGAAGAACTACAAGCAACATTCAAGGTTGTTAAAAACACGAAAACTAACATCTCGGATGCAATTATCAAAACAAGAGTTATTGCGGCAATCAATGAATTTTTTGCCCTAGACAACTGGGATTTTGGTGATACTTTCTATTTTACAGAATTAGCCGCTTACATACACAACAACCTTGCTCCAGATTTATTGACAGCAGTAATTGTGCCAAATCAATCAGGACAAACTTTTGGATCACTTTTCCAAATCAATTCCGCGGCAGACGAAATTTTTATCAGTGGGGCCACCGTTGATGATGTTTCAATAATAACAGCGTTAGGAGCCAACCAATTGGAGGCTTCTGGTACTGTGGTTACATCAACATCAACTGCCACGACAAATACTACAACAGGATCAGCAGTGTCAGGCTCTACTACAACAGGTTCGGGATCAAGTTCCGGCAGTAGTGGATCAGGATACTAATGGCTGACAACACAACAAATCCACTTATCAATAACGAAGTAGTCAAACAAGGCAATAACGAGTACAGGAGAACTGTACAGCACTTGCCGGCTTTTTACAGGACCGACAGCAACCAGAGATTCCTTGCCAGCACCATGGACGCCTTGGTACAAAAAGGTGAACTGGAGAGGTTGGACGGATTTATCGGTCGGAAGGACGCATACACAAGGAAGCCAACTGACAGATATCTGGGTGCCACGGACAGAGATAGGATGGCATACCAATTGGAACCCGCGGTCACTTACACAGACAGAGACACGACCTCAGTTAACCCAGAAGACCAAGTCAAGTTCACTGGAACATATGATGACTACATAAATCAGATCAAATATTTCGGAGGCAAGGTTGACAACCATGACAGGCTCAACAAGGAGAGCGTGTACAGTTGGAACCCGGCCATAGACTACGACAAACTTATAAACTACAGGGAATACTACTGGATGCCACAAGGGCCAACATCCATAGAGATAGATTCGGTTGGACCATCTGCAGTCGCAGAATACAAGGTAAGCAAGTGGCCAGAGGATGGCAGTTCTGCCAAGGCATGGAACTTCCCACACAAGGAGAACGAAAGAAATCCTATCATTAGACTGTACAGGGGTAACACATACAAGTTTGAAGTCGATGCCAAAGGGCATCCTTTCTTCATAATGACGGAACCCTACAAGAGCCAAGTGGCCGAGGACGGTTCAACGTCAACACTGTACTCAACAGGAGTGACCAACAACGGTACGGACTACGGCACTGTGACATTCACCGTGCCACTGACAGGCACACCAGACACTTTATATTACCAGTGTGGTAACCATGATTCCATGTACGGCATACTGCAAATCAGAGACATCACCACGTTGGCGAACATCAACCCTGAGGATGACATTGTGGGGGTCAAGAACTACAGCCTAAGAACTTTGAATCTCTCGAACGGGATGAAAGTAAAATTCACGACGTCAAAACTTGACACGTCATCTGATTACATAGACAAAGAATACTACGTTGAGGGAGTTGGTGAATCTATCACACTGACTGATGTTGATGACTTGATAACACCCGGAAGTTATGCCACTGAAAGCACAATCCTGTATGACCAGGCAGGATACGATTCAAGACCGTATGCAAAAGCATTCTACACCCCAGACACCAAAGACTACATCACGATCAAGAGAGACTCGCGAGATAGGAACGCATGGTCCAGATATAACAGATGGTTCCACAGAGCGGTAGTCGAGGAGACGGCTAGGGTAAATGGGTACACGGCAACACTCAATGAGGATGACAGGGCAAAAAGACCCATCATAGAGTTTGACTCAGGACTTGCTTTATATAATCATGGAACTGTGGCTAAAAAATCTGTCACACTTTTTGACACAGTGACCACAGACGCATTCAGCGATGTTGTGTTACAGACAGGTTACATAGTGGATGGACTTTCACTTGCAGAAGGCATGCGGGTAATTTTTGCCGCTGACACAGATCCAACTGTAAAGAACAGAGTCTACAAGGTCAGTTTTGCCACGGCAGGGGACAGCACTGAAGTAATTTCACTAACACCAGAAGCGGACGCAGATCCATCTGTCAATGACAGTGTATTCATAGAGTTTGGAACAACGAATCAAGGTAAAACATTTTATTATGACCTAGCAACGGAGACATGGAAAGAATCACAACAGAAGACCGGAGTCAACCAACAACCGCTGTTCGGAATGTGGGACAACGACCATGTGAGTTTTGATGACACAACAACATATCCAAACTCCACTTTCGAAGGAGCCAAGGTCTTTGAATTTGCTACATCTGACACAGCAACAGAAGACACGGTGTTAGGCATCAAGGTCAAATATAAAACGATCAACAACATAGGTGACATTGTGTTCGAATCCGATCACACCGCTGGGACTTTCACATATAAATCAGGTTCAACTACCGTGACAAAAAAATTAGCGGAAGGACATCTACACTACACCACAGGCAGGAACACTCACAATTCCAAAAGTGCATGGGTAAAACAGACCAGCGACAGCAAGCAAAGGGTAATACGTACTTTCATAGCGGACAACACAGAGAAGCAGTTGTTCCCGATAGACTTCTTCAAAAATTCTGCATCACTAACAGACTTGGATATATCGGTTGCAGTGAACGGTGTGAGGAAAACGATCACTGACGACTACACACTTGTGGACGGAACAACAAACAAATACGTGAAGTTCAACGAGGACCTTGCAGTGGACGACCAAGTAAGGATCGCGGCATACAGCAGTGCGGACAAGGTAGAGGACAAAGGCATCTATGAAGTACCGGACAACTTGAACACAAACAGCCTCAATGAGCAGTTGGGAACATTCACGTATGGACAAATATTGAATCATGTAACAAACATCTTTGACAAGAATCAAGATGTCACAGGATCTATACCGGGCACGTCCAACCTAAGAGACAAACCAAATGCAAGATTGAAAGGCGGTAGCATACAACAACACGAGGGCACGTTGTTGCCGGCAATATTTGGATTGATAGACCAAGACTCAAACGTTCTTAACGCCATAGATTACGTGAACCTCGAATATGAGAAATGGTACAATGCTTTCTTGACACACGCGGTAAGCACGGCATACGAGGGAGTGGTTGCTGACAGGGTTGACGAGATTGTTTCAGCGATCACACAAGGAAGGAACTCATCATTCCCGTTCTACTACGAGGACATGATAGGGTATGGAGAAAATGTAAGCACAAGGACGTACACGGTGCTGGGGTCTTCGCAGAAAGATTACGCACTTGATTCACAACACAGCATCACAACAACAAGTAACAGAGCAGTTTATGTGTACCTTAATGACATTCAACTTTTAGTTGGCACGGACTACACGTTCAGCACAACAGATGACAGCATCAACGTAACGGCGACACTTGCAGAAGGTGACAAGATTGTGATCAAGGACTACAGTAACACCACTGGCAGTTACATGCCACCTAGTCCCACAAAACTTGGAATGTATCCTAAGTTCAAGCCTGAAACTTTCACGGACGACACGTACCTTACAAGCACGACAGTGATAAGGAAACACGACGGTTCGATCATCAAAGGATATGGCGACGAAAGAGACAACCTAATATTAGAACTCGAAAAAAGAATTTACAACAACTGCAAGACTGCCTACGACAGCACGCTGATAGATGTAAACGATGTAAAACCAACGGCGTTTGCAGGAACGGACTACACTCTGGACGAATTCAATGATGTCATGGGAACAGATTTCTACGTGTGGGCGGGAAGAAACAATGTACAATACATCAACAATACAGCGTTTGAGGAAGGATCACCCTTCACCTACAACTACGCTAGGTCAACTAGCAGGGTTACGCCTAGTGAAAAACTGCCAGGATACTGGAGAGGCATATACAAATATTTTTACGACACAGACGCACCACACCAAAGACCATGGGAGATGTTTGGACACTCTGAGAAACCATCTGACTGGGAAACACTGTACGGACCAGCGCCATACACTTCTGCCAACGACGTGCTGTGGACTGCTATCGAAACTTTATACGGCCGTTATGGCAAACCAGGAATCAAATCGTACCTACCAGTTGACGCTTCGGGTAACCTTTTAGATCCACTAGCGGCAGGCCTGGTTGATAATTTTGACGTGCCGGGAAGGCAAGCGTCGTGGAAGTTTGGAGACCAAGCACCAGCGGAAACGGCTTGGAGAAGATCTAGTGCATATCCTTTCACTGTGATGAAAACTTTGGCACTGACAAGTCCAGCAAGGTTCTTTGCTAACATGTTTGATCTTTCTAGACTATCACTGAACACAGCAGGCAACCAAATAGATTCCGACACGGGCATACGTAGACAACTGTCTACAGCCAAGTACCACTTACAGACAGAGACCAACACAGCAACCGGTGTAACAACTAGGTATCAAACGGCAGGCTACCAGAACTTGGTGGTGAACTATCTAATATCTAGGAACCTAGATGTCACCACTTTCTACTATGACAAGATGAAAAACTTGTCTGTGCAGTTGGCTTACAAACTTGGCGGATTCACAGATAAGGATAACCTGAAAGTGTTGACAGATTCTGTCTCTCCTGGGTCAACGTCTGGATCAAAATTTATTCCTGATGAGAACTATAAAATATTGTTTAGAACTTCCAACCCTGTTGAAAGTTTCTCTTACTCCGGTGTCTTGATAGAGAAGAACACAGACACAGGTGCTGACGGATCAACACTGTTAGGCGGCTACAAAGTATTAGGTTACTCAACCACTAAACCATATTTCAACTTCAATTATCCTATCACGTCAACTAGTGGTAAGAAAATATCAGTTTCCGGTTCTGCAGAAGTGCTACAGTACAATGCGTACCAAGAAGTTACACAGACAATACCTTATGGATATGTGTTTGACACATTACAGGAAGTTGCTAATTTCCTATTTGGCTATGGACACTACCTTGAGGAAAGAGGATTTAGATTCAACAAGTATTCAAGGGAGTTGAAGGAGACACTAAACTGGGCAAACGCAGTAAGGGAGTTCTTGTTCTGGACCACGCAGGAATGGGCACCAGGATCCGCGATCACTGTGTCACCGGCCGCGGATGGTTTTGAATTGGACACTGACAACTCGATAGTTGGCAAACTAAGGAACCTGGCGGGTGACTACTCTCTGCTTGATTCCGGCGGAAGGAAAATTGACATTAGGGAAATATCCACCAAGCGTATAGGCAAGACGTTTGAGATTGGAATCAAATCACAGGATGTTGGACTTTACAATGTGGCACTCAACACAGTGCAGAAGGAACACGTGCTGTTGTTTGACAACAACACAGTGTTTTCGGACATCATATATGATCCATACACAGGATTCAGACAACAAAGGTTGAAATTGGTGGGATGGAAAACAGGTGGATGGAATGGAGACTACTACGCACCCGGATTTGTGTTTGATGCGGCAAACGTCACGTACTGGACTGCCAACACAGATTACAAGATAGGCGAGTCAGTAGAATACCAAGGAAAGTTTTATGTTGCAAAAGTAAATCACAACTCCACAACTAAATTTGTAACCAGCAATTGGTATCTCAAAGATGAAAAGCCAGCACCACAACTGATTCCAAACTTCGATTACAAGATAGCACAGTTCAATGATTTCTACGAACTTGAAACAAATAATTTTGATGAGTCACAACAGCAGTTGGCTCAACGGTTGATCGGTTATCAATCTAGGGACTACCTTGAGAATCTGTTTGTGAATGATGTGTCACAGTACAAGTTCTATCAAGGGTACATCAGAGAGAAAGGCACGAAGAACAGCATCGACAGGCTAATGAAAGCCAAATACGAGGGCGAGGACATCACTCTTGACCTTTATCCAGAATGGATGATCAGAGTAGGAAACTTTGGTAACACAGACTCTGTAGAAAACATTCAGATCACTTTGGATGACAAAGAAATTAAAGCAAATCCGCAAAGCATCGAACTTTTCAACTCCCAGAACGAAACAAAGGAGTACACAAGATCGGAGTACGTTGGTGCAAACGAATTATATTACAAACCTGTTGACTATGATGCAACAACAACGTTCAGCAGACTCGACTACACTAAGGAAGGCGTTGATAGGGACACAGCACAGGTGTACAAGACCGCAGGTTACCCTCAAATCAATCAAGTTCAGCACACAATATATGACATAGCAGATCTTGTGCAGTTAGA
>MDSZ01009312.1_pt1 | contig 14936 bp, 11 predicted proteins | sample 811201 | NCBI WGS metagenome assembly MDSZ01 (sample SAMN05326647, study PRJNA326480) | marine metagenome | isolation source: seawater | place: Indian Ocean: North | collected 2010
GGACTCGAACCCTCAACCCCCTGATCCGAAGTCAGGTGCTCTATCCAATTGAGCTACAGACGCAAAATTAATTAATTTTTTAGACCTATTGGTCCATGTAAATTTTGAAATATTCATAATTGAAATCTTGTGTAATTTTTCGATTAAATTCTTGTTATCAAGAAGTTCTCGTAATTTATTTTCAAAATCTTGATAATTATCTTTTTCGAAATATTCAATACCTAGTTCAAGTTCTGAGAGATCTAAATGACTTTTAATATTTGACGCAAGTATTACTACACCCGCAGCGGCATACTCAAATACTTTCATAGGTGACGCATATGTTTCCATATGATGATCACTTGGGTATGGAACAATTCCGATATCTAAATTCTTCATTTCACTTGCTACTTCTGACAAAGGAACTCTTTTTTTTGATATGTAATTAACGTCAGAATCTTCAAATTCTTTATCAATCTTTTTTCTATAATTTTCAGGATCACCAATAAGCGTGATGGAAATATCGTAGTTTTTAGCAAGTTTTTTTAAAATTTTAAAAGACTCTAAAACACCTTTGTCTTTTTCATATGTTTCCAACATTCCTATATATCCGATATTAATTGTCGAAGAAAATTCCTTAGTATTAGGTAAATATCTCTTCAAATCAACACCATTAGGCAAATATATTGAATTTTCACTATTTAAATTATCTAACTCTTCATACGAAGTTTTAGATGTTCCAACAAAGAAACAGTTTTTATATCTTGCTAAATTTTTAATGCTATATTTCTGAAAATATTTAGCCTCACCATGTTTTTCATAAATAAGAACCTGACCGCCTTTTTTATGTGGAGTTAATGTATTTGGATTAGTAGACCAAAGAAGGTCACACTCTGAAAATTTATCTAAATTTGACCTTGACCACAAAACACTTCCAATACTCCAAAGAACTTTTTTTAAAACATTAGGTAAAAAATTGTAAAGTGTTAAATTTGTAAAATCAAAATTTTTTACTTCTGAAAAGTTAATATCTGAATCAATTCCATAGTAGGTTTCAGGGTTTTCGTAGATTGTCTTTCTATTGTTTGTTTTGGAATAAAATATTGTTGTTTTTATATTAAGTTCCGTGAAAGATTTTGCAATTTCAAAAACATGTCCACCATATGCTTTTTCTGTTGGGAATCTCCCATATACTAAAAGTCCAATATGTTTAAAGTTAGTTTGGGCAACCATTTTTCCAAGCTTTATTTAGTGTATCAATAGAATTTTGATAGTGAAATTGTTTATTTTGTCCTCTTTCTATTCTTAAATTATAATCCTCAACAAGTAATCCAGGTTTTATTTCTGAATTGAAATAAATTTCTGTTGCGCTGTCAGTCTCATTTACATCGTAGAAGTTCAAATTTATAAAGTTAGATAATAAAACTATCACAAACAAAATTTTTCCAAAAGAAAGATCTACATTGCTGTTTGAAATAATTATGATTGCTGCGATAAAAGCAGGAAGCATATGACCTTCTTCAGTTGGTAGTCTTAAAAAACTAATTTGAAAAAGTATAAAAATTACCATAAATATAATGTTTTCAAAAAATTGGATATTTTTAATCTTTCTTATGTTTGCTAAAAAAAGTAAAGATCCCAAAACACTTAGGTAGCTTGCTTGTTTTAAGACGAATCTACCTAATCTCGAAATAGGATCATGATCTGTATTTGTTAAGTTAAAAATACATAATACTTCTGAAATGTTTGAGGTATAAATAGTACTTAATGTATTACTCCATAACGACCAATATGCTATGCCATATATAATCAATGAAAACACTCCTGTTGCCGTTACTACAATAAAAGAACTTTTTTGATCTTTTTTAATAAGGATAAGATAGAAAATTAATGCGAATAAAAAGATAATATTTGAAAGTCTGAATCCAATAGAAAATGCAAACAATAAAGAAATTACATACATATTTTTATATTTTTTAGTATTTAAAATAAGAAGGATTCCCAGAAATCCAAAAAACAATCCAGGAATGTAATCTATTACTGTTAATCCAGAAATTATATAAATTGGTGAAAACATTATTAAAAAATACAGCGTTTGGCAATTTCTATTTTTTAGACTCAGTAATTTAAAAATTAAAATATTTGAGAGCATTAAGAATATAAATTGAATTATCAATAAAATTTTCTCGAATTCTAGGGGTATTAATTCTGAAAATCTTATTGCTAATATTGACAGAAGTTCTGATAATGGAAAACCGGGAGGTCTTGAAGGTATGTAAATGCCTTCTTGGATATAAATTTTAGCTGACCCAATGATTGCATAAGAATCCCAATCAGAGCTTATATATCCTTTAGATAAAAAAGGAATAAAGAATAGTAAATGAATTATTGATACAAGTAATGCTGGTTTTTTAAATTTCAATATATAGAAAAGTTTAATACTTAGTTATTTATTCTCCCCAAATTGAGACAAGATTTTGAGAATGAAATTTAAGTTTTACTCCTAGAGATTCGCAAAATAGTAGAAATAAATAAATAAGCCTCCAATGTATATAAATTTTCAAAATTCTTTGATTGTGAAAATCAAACAAGTCGTAAAATTTATATTTTTCTGTAGAACAATAAAAATTTACATCTTTTTCTAAGAATCTAAGATCTTTGCATAATTGGATTAAATCATTCGAGTTAGTTAAATGAAACTTTTTTCTATTTGGAAAAATTACAGGAAAAACATTAAATTTTTTAACGAATTTATAAACATTTCCATAAATTCCACCCTGCGGTGAATTATTTAATATTACAGCACCAAGCCTTACAACTTTGTTGCCCATATTTAAAGCTATACTTTCACACAAAGCTTTGGTTTTATTGTATGTTGATAAACTATCATTGGATGCAAAATAAGTACTAAAAAAAACTAAATTAATATTGTTTTGTTTACATAGTTCTGAAACATTCCTAAACGATGAGACATTTTTATCAACATATTTTTTATCACTCAAATCGAAATACCAAGAAAGATAAAGAACAATATCAGCTCCGTCTATTATCGAAGGATCAAAATCTTCTCCAATAACAAATTTTTTTTCTGTTTTCGTACCAATAATCTCCACATCAAATGTATCAGATAAGATTGAACTTAGATAATCTCCTATGTATCCAGTGCCTCCAAGAATTAAAATTTTTTTCATAAATTATTTATTATTTTGTTTGTAGTGTTTAATCCTAATGCCATCGATAAAAATGTAGTTGGACCAGAAGGTACATTTTGAAACAATATTGAATCCACAAAATGTATATCAGGGTAGTCTTTTAATGAACCATCTTCGTTAAAATCTTGTCGATAAGAACCTTCTATCTTAAAACTTGTTGAACCCAAGTGGAAACTACCATATGTCTCAAATTTTTTATACACAGGTATGAAGGCAAGTTTGTATCTAAAAACTTTTTTGTAAAAAGAAGTTAATAAACGAAAAATTGAAATATTTTTCCTTTTTTCAACTGCTATTGTGTTAATTTTATCATTTAGATTTTGAAACTCATAAGAAGTTGAGTTATAAGAATGTTCGTAAAGAAAAAGTAAAGCGATTCTGTTTTTGAGAAGCCTATTCAATAATTTCAAACTATATATTACTGGTGTGGCAACATCTTTTCCTAAACTACTAATGATTTGCTTATTCAAAATATAAATTTGGCCTCGACTGACGTTGCCAAGTTCATTACAGTAATTCAAAAATATTTGTGGAAAGACTTTTTTACTTTCCAATTTGCTTTTTTTACCAAGCCAAAGAATTGGAAATACTCTCAGATCGCTACTTTGAACTTTAAAACTATCCGCATTCATAAGATTGCTGCATAAATAACTACTAGGAAATGGGCCAGTTGCCACTATTAACTTTGAATTTTTAAATATCAAACTGTCTTTTTTAGAAACAATATTTATTACATCACCTGTCTGAGATATTTTTGTTACCTCGAAGTTAGAAATGTATTCAAATTCAGGGAATTGTTTTTTCAAATGAGTGATTGTATCGCGGGAGTTCCACATCTCGTCTTTATCATTAATGAAAAGTTTTGATTTTTCAAAAAAAATTTCTTCCTTAGGTTGATTTAAAAGTAAATTAAACATATTTTCAGCAATCAAATCATAGTTATCAAACTCTGAAATCAATTTTTGCTCTTCTCTTCTGATTTTTAAATTTAAGTTTTCAATTATGTAATCAAAGTAAGGAATTAGTTCTGTATAATTCAGTTTCCATTGAACCAGATCTTTTTCAGAGAGCTCTGAAAGCGTACCTCCCCATACTTGTGAAAAACCACCTTTATTCTTCGATCCAACAGGAAGAGCTTGCTTTCCTTTTTTGTTATTAATATAAAAATCTGAAAATACATTTTTCTCAACTTTTTTTAAAGTAAATTTTGAATTGTTATTTGATCTAGTGATTTCTGAATTATCAATCAGAGTCACTTGATGATTTTTATTTAAAAGATAATGACAAATTATAGAACCTAAAGGTCCACTTCCAAGAATTACGAATCTGGTCATTAACTTTTTTTAAAATACTCAGTTGTGGTCTCAATTAATAATCTAAAAAATTCAAATGACCCATAAACTAGAAAAATTGATGTAATTGATAAAATTTTAAAATTTATATCTTGATCTATAAACCCGAAATTATTACTTGACCAATAATATAAATCAAACAAGTAAAGTCCAATTCCTATTGTGAGATACATCAAACCAAAATTCTTTGAATAAGTTAAGTCATTTTTATCTATGAAGTCGGGAAATAAATTTTTTGTAAGCCTAAGCATACTTCTCAATACAAGAGCAACAGTTAGTGCAGTTTGTATGGCAAATAAAGTTCCGTATGCAATATTAACTCCGTAAATATCAATTGGTGAATTTAGCAACAGTAGTAAATATATAGGAAAAAGAATATAGACAAGCAAATTAAAACTTTTTTTAAATAGTTTTATAAAGCTATAAGAAGCCATTAATTTTAAGTGTCTCAAACCATCTCTTATCGGCTTAAGATGGGGTGTTCTTGGATGTATTGAAACACTTAATGTTGTTGGAACTTCGGTTATTGAAAGATCTAATAAGTTTGCTTTTGCGATCATTTCAGTAGCGAATTCCATTCCCTCAGATTTTAAGCTCATTTTTTCATATGACTTTTTTGTAAAACCTCTTAATCCACAATGAAAATCGCCTATGTCTGAATCAAATAATTTTCTAGCAATATATGAAAGAATAGGATTACCAATATATTTGTTTGGTAGTGGCATTGCGCCTTTTTCTATACCTCCAGAAAACCTATTACCAATTACGAGATCGTAGCCCTCACCAAGTTTTTCAGTAAACCTATGGATATGTCTAAAGTCATAGGTTGAATCTGCATCACCCATAATAATAAAATCACTATTAGCTTCAAGAATTCCACCATTTAGAGCTGATCCATAACCTCTTTTCGATATTTTAATTATTTTTGCTCCAAGTTTTTCAGCAATCTCTACAGACTTGTCGACGGAACCATTATCGGCAACTATCACTTCTCCATTAAGACCAGATTTCTTTATTCCTTCAAAAGCTTGAAGAACGCAGTACTCTATAGTTTTCTCTTCATTTAGGCAAGGTAGAACTACTGTAACGCTTTTTGCTTGATTCATTATTTAATTATATGTCATCATTTTTATCGGGAAAGTATTTTTCAAGCTCTCTTGAGAAAAAATTTAGATGAAAAAATATTAAAACTGATCCAAATCTAGCATGTGGAGTTGCCAACATCAGAAGAGGAGCAAGTAGTAAAAAATAAATTATGATATCTTTTTTTATTTTTTTATCAATAAAAATTGTATTAACTATATTTTTCCAAGCAAGAAAAACAATTATCGAATTAGCAAGAATCATAATTATTTCATAAATTTTTGCGCTTGATAATTCAAATACATAACTTACTAGGTGATCGCCAGATTCAATAACTAAAAAAATAAAAGATCTCGCAACTAAAATAATTAGTTCTAATGGATGTTCAAGTATTTTTTTTATTGCATAGTTTTGATACTTGCCAGCAACTAAGTGCGGACTTGGGCCAGGGGCATTTGCAATTACTCTAGAGATATTTCCAAGATCTACTTCATTTCGAAGAACTTGAGACCAATACCTACGCTCTTCATATTCAATGTTGATAATTTCAAAAAAAGACTCCTCTTTCTCAATATCTTCATTAATCGCCATAACTCCACTTGCAGTTTCTTCAAGTAAATTCATCCCGGATAAGGATGAAAAAATAATCATTTCTGTCTTTTCAAAATTTCTAGCTGTCCAAATTAAAGATGGTACGATCAATAAGAAAATTGCAATCATTGTTTTCTTTGTATTAAATTCTCTCTCAAAAATCTTTATGCATAGAACTATTCCAAACGATAAGACAATGAACGCTGGACGCAAGAGAGGGAGTATTCCAAAAATTAAATAAAAGAGCAATTTACTCTTTTTTTCTGAGTAAATGTAAATTGAGAAAATTATTAAAAATATAGATATATTTTCTGTAATTAACATTTGAGATAGTGAAAATAGAGTTGGGTTAAATAAAAATATAAAAAAAACAAATAAAGCAAATCTTTGTTTTAAAAAATTTGATACAAGTTTATAAGTCATTAATGCAGATGCAATATGAAGAAGTGTTTGAACTAAAATCAAAATATTTAAATTATTCAGAAATAGCATCATTATTATGGCGTAAATTGGAGTTCTTATTGTTTCAACACCAAAATCGCTGTACTCTATTCTGACAAAATTCCCAGTATTTTTTAAAGATTCAGCTAGTGATAAATAAGATTTTGTATCACCCGCTGGATCATAAAAATCAGTATCAGTTTTTGATAAAAAGTTTGAAAACCCAAGAAATAATATTAAAAATATAATAATCATGATGAAAATAAATTTATATTTATTTAAATAAGTCATTTTTTTAGAATCTATATTTAATTGTATTTATTAAGTACAAAATTCCATCGATGAATTTAATTTTTTTACCTTCTTCATATGATCTTCCAGAATATTTAATTGGTACTTCTGAGTAATTTAATTTTGATTTTAGAAGCTTTGCAGCAATTTCAATTTCCACAGAGAAACCCTTCTCTTTAATTATTTGATTTTGTATTATATGTGAAGGAAACATCTTATAACAAGTAGCTACATCAGTAACTTTTTTTAAAAATACTAGGGAGAAAAAGTAAGACATAATTTTATTAGCAATGTATGTTCTTAAATATATATTTTTTCGTTTAGCATTCCCAATAAACCTAGAACCAAGAACAAAAGAATTTATGTCAATATTTTCATACATAATTAATAAATCTTCCGGAAAATATTCTAAATCGGCATCATGAATTACTATGAAATCAGTTTTTACATAATTGAAGGCTTCTTTTAAAACTGACCCTTTACCACCATTTCTAGCTTTCCTTATAAAAGTGATGGAGTCGTAATCATTCGCATATTTTTGAGCTATTTTGGGACTATCATCACTTGAACTATCATCAACTATTAAGATTGCAAAATTTTTTTCTAGTTTTAACAGTCTTTGTAGTGACTCTTCTAAAAATAATTCCTCATTGTAAACAGGAACTATTACCGTAAGATTTTTCATTAGTAATATATAATACTCTAAACAACCTAACTCGTAATAATGAAAAATCTTAAAATAACAAAATTTCGTGCATTACTATTTTTTAGTTTTATTTTTAATACTTACATTTTTTTAATTAATTATCTTAATTACAACTCAACAAAAGGTACAGACTTTAACAAATATGGTCCATATCTAGATTTTTATACCTTTGGGTTGGAGTCACCTCTGCAAGAACAAGGTGTTGGATATTTTTGGTTTATCTCCTATATATCAAAATTAAAAATAAATTCATTAAAAATATCCCCTAATTTTGAAAGTTTGATTCATAATTTTGGTATTCAAGTTGGCAATTACTTATTTTTTATAATCGGGTTTATTGGGATTTATTTTTTATTAAGGTACTTAGAAATATCACCAACAATATCGTTATTGGTTTTAAATATGTTGGCTATATTCCCTCCTTTATTAGGCGCACGATTAATACTTAAGCCAGAAATTATGATGTTTGCTTTTTTACCATGGATTATTTTGTTAATTTATAAATTTTTGGATACAGATAATTTAAAATATCTATACTTACTAATTCCAATGGCTTCAGTTGTTATATCATCAAAGGCAAGCTTGGCTTTGATGCTTTTTTTGGCAGTATTAACTTTGTTTGATAGAAAATTTCTTAGACCTAAAATAATGTTTTTGGCAGTTCCAACATTATTCTTATTTTTCTTACTAATTGAAGAAAGTTCTCTGATAAATAATAGATATGTTTGGGAACACACTATTCCGAATGGATATGATAATGTTGCAAGTCTTAAATTTTTATATTCATTCAATTTAGATTTATTTTTAAATCCATATAGAAATTCACAGGCCACTTCAATGTTCGGAATACTCTTTCTTGATACATTTGGGGATTATTGGCAAGTATACTGGTTTCATGAAGACGCCTGGTTAAACAATCAATATCCAGGAAATGTGAACCTAATCAGGATCGGTACACTGTTGTCAGTTCTATTTTATAGTTCTTTAATATATTTTTTATACCAGGAGAGTAATAGAAAGCTAAAAAGTATTGGTAGGCTCTCAATTGTTGGAATCATCGTACTAATGATTACAATATTTAATGTTTTTCCATTCTTAACTAAAAATTTTAATCCATCAAAAGGTGATCCAATAAAAACACATTACTTTGCATTCTTTTTAGCATTATCTTTTGCATATCTTGTAGTTAAGATACTAACTTTAAAATCTTATAGGAATTTTGGAATTTTCTTTTTAGCTTTATACTTTGTAACTTCTATACAAATCTTTCAAAGTATATCAATAGAAGAATTAGCTTCGGAAGAAACCTCTTTTAACAAACTTCACCTTTTAAGCCCTTGCTCAGCCGGAGATCCCATTAGACACTTTATTTCTTATCCCGACAGTTGGTGTACGTCTGAGGAAATTAGTAAATCAATATGTCAAGGAGAATATGATAAGTCTTTGCTACCTATATCAAAGGACGATTATTTAGTATTCCCTCCTGATGAATTATATGAAAATAGAAATATGATTTTTGGTGAAAATACAGTAACTGTTAGTAATTATTATGAATGCCTTAATTATGCAGATGGAGGTTATATTAAACAAAGTTCAGAAAAATATTTTTTTAACTATGATCGAGCAATACCACGCTATTTCTTAATAGCGCTTTTAGCTTCACTGTTAGCAATTTTTTATCTTGTAATTTTTGAACCAAGTTGAAGCGATCAGCATATTGTGATTTTAAATAGCTAAATGTTTTATTTTTTCAACAAAAAATATTAATTAGGTTTTAGAATTCTAAATATATGCAAAAAAAATTAGCATTTCCAATATTTGTTTTAATTTTTTTAAGTTGTGGGTTAGGCAACAGTAATGTTGAGAGCGATTCTATTGTTGAAACTTCTTTTGATGATATTGCTGTTGAAGAAACAACTACAACATCATCAACTACTAGTTCAACATCGACAACTACTGTTTATGTTTGTACACCAGAGGATAATTCAAATATTGATTTTGATAATATTAAAAACATACAAAACTTTCTCAATAGATACGGATACAATGCTGGTGACGAAGACGGATATTTAGGTAACCAGACATTATTAGCAATTAAAGAATTTCAAAGCTTTGCAGGTTTAAAACCTGATGGAGACCCTGGTCCCGCAACTAGAAACGCAATGAATAATTGGACAGGTTGTGAAGAACAAGCATCAGAATATGTAGCTAGTGAAGAAACACCCCAAGAAAATATTTCTAATTCTGAATCTACTACAACAACATCTACTTCAACAACATCTACTACTACTACTACTATTCCTTCTGAAAATGTCTCAAATAGTCAATCAGAATTTGGATATCAACCTTCAGTTCTCCTTACATCAAACCAAATCACATCGGTTTTTAGAGGACTAGAGGACAGTACTACAATTTGTGGGGTTCCATATATAAACAACTTAGACGCAAACTCAATAAATTTGTACCAAAATGGATTATTGCAGTACTCAACAGTTGGAAACTCTACTTATACAGAATCAACTGCAACAGCAGAAATAGTGAATGTAGCAGCAAATACTTTCACTATTAATGTAAATGGAAATGGAGACACAAATTTTAAATTTTATTTCATTAAACCTTTTGAAAGTGACATCACACTATTAGCACCTAGTACTATTACAACTTCATCTGGATTAACAACAGCTGTATTTGATAAAAATGGTCTAGAACAAGGTTATTGGTTTTTTAGTTTCGCAGAAAATAATTCTGGCGAAATAGTCAAATCTGTTGGACTTAGAGAGATTTTAATCTCAGATGAATTAAGTCAAACTCAATCACCGAACAACGAGATCGACACTATATTTTTTCTCAAAGACAAACAAAATATTTCTCGTGGTCTGAACCTAAACGGTGCAAACAATGTAGAGTTGTTTTATACTACAAAAAATTTATACGATTCTAGAGACGATACAACAACTGCAATATCAGAGTCTGTAAATACTATAACTCTAAAAAATGATGGCCAAGCTTCTGCAGGTCAAATACTTCATATAGGAAGAGAATTAATGCTTGTTACTGCAAAAAATGGAAGCACATACACTGTAGAAAGAGGTTATCTTAGTACTCAAAAACAGAGTCATCCTGTTGGTACATCAGTCAGAGTTATTCAGAATACTTCAAAACAGTCAATTCAGAGTAGTTTTGCATATGCTGTAATACGTTCAGAACAAGGTATAAGATATCAGGTTTCATTGGGTAGTGAATTATCAACAAATCAACTTTCTACAAGCAATTGCCCAAATGGGCTATATTCATTTGAAGAAATTACTATTTTTTCTTGGAGACCACGGGGTTCCTCTGTTACATATTCATCTACAAAGTTAGATCGGAATAATCCAATTTTTGATAAACAATTTCTGATAAATAATTCTTTTAATTACAGTCCACCTACTTTAAATAGCAAAGATGTTGATGGTAATTTTGTAAATTTTGGACCAAGCAATATAAATATTTTGATTGGCGATATAGTTAGATTTGATTTTTCCGGAATAGTACCGGGAACAAATATTCCAAAATTTGCAGAATTAAAATTTACTATGAACCCTTACGGGTCTTCAGGTAAATTATCAAAATCAAGAAGTATTTTTGTAGAAATTTCAAATAATTATATTTTTGAAATAAACATCAACAATATAATTTCTTCTAGTTCGTTTAAATCTGATGTATGGGAGTCTGGATACAAATATATTTTTGATTCATTAACCTTATACGACAACGTTTCAAAAACAAAATTTAAAAACAACCAAGAAGTGATTTATGACTATACATCATCAAAAGGATCACACGACGCCTATTACTTAGATCAATTTATTTTTAATATTCCATAAATTATGTTAAATTTATAATTCCACAAATTATGTTAAAAAATAAAATCTTTTCAAAATTTCAACTTTATTTTTTTGCAATAATTTTTATAGCTTGTTCCCAAAAAACTGCGGCAATTCCACTAGATTTCAATAATTGTCAAATTTCACTTGATACAGCATTGGAAGAACTTAAATCAATTGAATCTAATTTTGCAATTTCATTAGACATAAGAATTGTAAGAGAGCTGACTGATAGAGATGAATGTATTGATCAAGTATTAGGAACAAATCTTGAACAAGGTGCAGACTTAAAGGATGGTTCCTTGATTGATTTAGTTGTAGGAATTAAAAAAGATGAAGTAACTGAATATGTTAAAGAAACTGAGTTAGATTTATATTTGAGTCAACTAGAAGAGAAAGATTTACTTGATATCAATTTAATCTCTGCCTCAAATTTTGGCACAGGTAAATTAGAAGTTCTAAAAGAGGGTTTAGGTGTAATTACACATATAGAAAAAAATAATAACTTAGGATACTCTTTTATATTCTCTGAAGCATCAGGAAAAATCTCTGGCTTAAATCAAAATGGAGAAGTAGTTGAATTATTAGATATCTCTAGTAAAACGATCAGGGAAAGGGAAGCAGGTCTTCATACTTTTGCTTTTAAATCCATAGAAGAAAAAGATTATTTGATAGTAACTTACAGTGGGATAGATGGATTGTATAATCTGTCTGCTTTTGAAATAGAATCAGGAGTAGTTATTGGGGATGAAATTGTTATTTCAAAACTTAATTTATCAGCTGATACAAATGTACATTTTGGAGGCAAAATATTTTTTAACGGTAATAACTTGTATTTTTGCACTGGGGATCAAAACAGTCCTGGCAATTCTGCAAAACTCGATACTCCATGGGGTAAAGTAATAAGAATACAAAATCTAAATTTACTTACTAAACCAATAGATTTTATCAGCGATGAAAGAGTTAGTTTTATCGCTTACGGATTAAGAAATCCATGGTCTTGTTTTTCACAAGGCAATGATTTAATTCTCCTAGACGTAGGCAACTCTCATTGGGAGGAAGTAAATATCATTGAGAATTATGATGCCGTAAAAGAACCAATTTTTTTTGGCTGGCCATGGCTAGAAAGCTTTTTTGATGCAAACTATAAAAATACACCAGTGTCTAACGAATTAAAATTACAGCAAATTGATAACACAAAGTACCCAATCTACCTATACCCACACGCCAATGATTATTGTGCAATAATCGGCGGTACAACAATAGATAAATCAAATAAGTGGAAGGATTATTTTTTTGTCGGAGATTTTTGTACTGGCAATATATGGGCTATAAATTATCAAAAAGATATTAAATTAACTGTTTTAGAAAGAGATATTATTCCATATTCAATTACTACAATAAGTGATTCGAACAATGAAACCCTTTTAGTTGGAACTACGTCTGGACAGATATTAGAAATTTTTCTGCCATGATTTTCAAACTAATAAAAGAAAATTTTTCAACCTTGTGGACGTTTCGATATTTGAACCTGTAAGTACTTCTTTGTGAAGCAAGCACTTTGACAAATTGAGCTAACCAAACCGAATAAACACACTATATTGATTTTAATAAAATTAAAAGGTGTAATATTTTATTTCTCAAACTTTACTAGTTCTACTTCTAAATCAGAAACAAGAACACTTTTAATGAACCCTAATTCTTTAAAAGCATTTAAATAATCTTGGTATTGATATTCCCTTATATGAATAGCAGCTAAGTAATAAACTTTAGAATCATGACTATTTAAAAAATTTTTAATAGTGTCTTTGCAATATCCTGGAATTTTATGTTTTGTACAAGGCACATACAAATTATCTTTATTAAATATAGGAATCGGAACATTACTAACTCCACTACCAGAAAAATTTAAACCCTTTTTTTCCATATCTATCGGTCCATTAATATAACTTCCAATTGTCCAAATACCACCATGGTATAAAACAATGTTTTCACTTGAAATATTTACAAACTCAATAACTTTCTCGGCAGCATTTTGATTAAAAAATCTAGTAGTTTGGAAATAATTAATAGGAAGACTAAACGCATAAAATACAGACACCACAATGAAAATAATTACTACAAAATTATTAAATTTAAGTTTTTCATAGATTAATTTAATACCCAAAACATTTAAATAAATCACAAGTATCATATAGTAAATATTTACTCGAGAGCCACCAAATGGAAACAACTTTAGAGTGCTTAAAATTAAATTTATTATAAAAATTAGACTTATAAATTCCAATATGTATCTTTTTTGTTTATTTTTTAAAACAAAAATAATTCCTAAGAAAATTAAAACAGAGGAAATCAATATTGAGAAACTCGATGTACCTAAATCAAGTTTATTTGATTCCGATAAAATTCTTATAAAAGAATAAAAAAACCATCGAAAAAACAAAACGATCCCACCATCAGTTGGTGCATAATATGCCACCCAAAAGTTTTCTAGTTCATTACTTCTTTTAAGAAAACTGTATATGGAAGTTAAAAAAGCAGAAAAAAAGATAAATGATAGTCCTAATTTATTGTATTTAATTGTAAGTAAATTTCTTTTTATCAAAACTACCAGTAAAGAAAATAACGGAATTATTGTTGTCAAACTCATAAATACAAATAAGCCAAATAAAAATAGATATTTTGACTCCAACTTATTATTTTTTATTGTTTTATTAAGAATAATTAAAAGATAAAAAGCAATTATAGCTTCAAAAATGTATGGCTTTGATCTAATTGAATAATTAGTCAACATGGGTGATGAGTAAAGAAGAAGTAGGAAAAGTATTTTGAATTTTGGTTCTAAATCATTATTTTCAGAGAATGATACAAACAACATTAATCCGCATGATATAAAAAAAATAATCAACAGATAAGTTGTCGTATTTTGCGCAATTTGAAACAAAATTTGATGAAGCAATGAAATTCCAGGGAATGTAATAGAGCAACAAAGTAACTTTTCTATAAAATTTGAATAATTACTGCCAACTACAACCCAAGAATCATCTCCATATAAGAAGTTAACATTTTGAATGTTTTGAATTTTGTAGATAAAAAATATAAGAAATATGCTTAAACCGAAATACTTATAACGCTTTTCAATTAAATTCTTAAACATTTTTTTTCTATTTTCATATTAAACTAGAAGAAATTCGTTTTGGAATAAAACGACATTAAAAAATGCTAAATATGTAATTAATTCAAATACAAATACTCAAAATTTGCAGAATTAAAATTATTGTAAAATTTTGTAAGTTGCATCAATAAGGCTTTGGGCTCTTTCATTAATTAAGTATTCACCACCCAGTCTATTAGTTAGATACCCAAAAGATATTTTTAGGTCTGGATCGGCGAATGTTGCACTACTTCCTCCATA
>MDSZ01261173.1_pt1 | contig 14935 bp, 12 predicted proteins | sample 811201 | NCBI WGS metagenome assembly MDSZ01 (sample SAMN05326647, study PRJNA326480) | marine metagenome | isolation source: seawater | place: Indian Ocean: North | collected 2010
ATGCCCAGGTGGTGAAATTGGTAGACACAAGGGACTTAAAATCCCTCGAAGGAAACTTCGTGCCGGTTCAAGTCCGGCCCTGGGCACCATATTTGCTATGAGGAAAATAACAGTAATTGGAGCAGGATACGTAGGATTATCATTAGCAGTTATTTTGGCTGAGAAAAATAAGGTGACACTTTTGGATATCGATGATGAAAAAGTGTTATTAATCAATAAAAGAATTTCGCCAATTAAAGAAGAAGAATTAGAAAATGCTCTTAAAAACCAACATCTTTCATTAGAGGCAACAACCAATAAAAACAATGCTATAAAGTACTCTGATATTGTAATCATTTGTGCTCCCACAAATTATGATCCAGTTAAAAATAGTTTTGATACGTCGATAATAGAAAAATTAATTTCAGATATATTCAGTATCAATGAAGAATCATATATCGTAATAAAATCTACTATACCTATTGGTTTTACAAGGAAAATTAATCAGAAATATGACACAAATAGGGTAATCTTTTCACCAGAATTTTTACGTGAAGGTTCATCAATTAGAGATAATATTAATCCATCCAGAATTGTGATTGGATCAAAAGGTTTATATGCAGAAGATTTTTCAAAGATATTATTAGGATGTATTAGAAACAAAAAAGATGAAATAAATGTTAACTTTACAGGAAGTGATGAAGCTGAATCTATAAAATTATTTTCAAATTCATATCTGGCAATGAGAGTTGCTTTTTTCAATGAGCTTGATAGTTTCTGTCACAATAATAACCTTGATTCAGAACAAGTCATAAAAAGCTTAAGTTTAGATAAGAGGATCGGAAATTATTACAATAATCCAAGTTTTGGTTATGGAGGTTATTGCCTACCAAAAGATACTAAACAGCTAGATTCAACATTTAAAGATGTTAGAAATCCACTTATTCGCAGTATAACTAAATCTAATAATGAAAGAAAAAAATATATTGCAAATGCTATCTTGAACCTAAAACCAAACATAGTTGGGATAAATAGATTAGCAATGAAAAAGAATTCTGATAATTTTCGTGAAAGTGCAATTTTTGATGTTATGAAAAATCTTGCGAATGAAAATATAAATATCATAATCTATGAACCAATTTTAGATTCTCAAAAATTTGAGGGTTTCAAGATTGATAATAATTTAGAAAGTTTTTTGCAGACAGCTGATGTAATAATTACAAACCGTAGAGATAGTTATCTTAAACCTGTTGTTGATAAAGTTTTTACAAGAGATATTTTCAATATAGACTAAGATGATTATTGTAACAGGAGCAGCTGGTTTTATAGGCTCTCATGTATGTATAAAATTATTAGACGCCGGCCACGAAATTATTGGAATCGATAATATTAATTCCTACTATAATCCAGAACTAAAATTAAATAGGTTAAATTGGATTAAAAAGAATGATCAACAAAACAAATTTCATTTCATAAAAGCTAATCTTGAGAGAAATTCAGAAATTGATCAGATTTTTCAAGAGAATAAAATATCTGCAGTTATTAACTTAGCAGCACAGGCAGGTGTAAGACATTCGTTGATAAAGCCAAAAGACTTTATTAATTCAAATGTTTTGGGTTTTTATAATCTTATTGAATCTGTAAAAAAATATAATATAGAAAATTTTATTTATGCTTCCTCAAGCTCAGTTTATGGAGACAGTGAAGATATTTGTAAAGTAGAAAATAAGACTGAAAGTCCTTTATCTTTGTATGCTGCAACTAAAAAAACAAATGAATTAATATCACATTCATATTCAGAAATGCATGGAATTAGGTCAATTGGATTACGATTATTTTCCGTTTATGGGCCTTTTGGACGTCCAGACATGGCCTATTTTAAATTCACAAAAGCTATACTAAACGGAGAACCTATAAGAATTTATAATTCTGGAAAAATGTATAGAGATTTTACTTACGTAGATGATGTGGTAAACGCAATAGTTTCAGCTTTTAATGCCTCAAGAAAAGGGGATAAAATTTTTAAAAATAAAAAATCAATTATCTATAACATTGGCAATAACAAACCAATCCTCTTAACAAAATTTATAGATATACTCGAATCTTTCTGTAAAAGAAAAGCTATTAGAATAGAAGAACCATTGCAAAAAGGCGATGTGATTTCAACTTTTGCTGATATCAATTCAGCCACAGAAGATTTAGGTTTCAAACCTGAGACAGATATTAAAGAAGGATTGAAAAAATTTGTTATTTGGTACAAGAATAACAGAGAATTGCTTGATAATTATTAAAAATAATTAGTAAGTGCTGTGGTATGTAAGAGACAACTTATTTAGTTATAAATAATTATCGAGTAATATAGTTTTTTATGGATAATTCATCACATATAGTTTTCTTTGAAACTTTATTTAATAATAAATACAAAATTTCTGCGTTTACTCTAAGTGGTGGTGTTATTTTTATTTTAATTTCCTTATTTTTTAGTGATGTCTACAGATCATCAGCAGTTGTAAAAATATCACAAAATGAAGAGGACTTAGCTGGTTTAAGCCGTAACTTGGAGGGCTTAGCATCACTTGCTGGTGCAAACATCTCTACTAGCTCTCAAAGCAAATCTCCTGAATATGTGAAAGAAATTTTGGATTCTGTTTCTTTCTTCAAAGAACTAGATCTCTCTCTTGACGTTCTTCCCGAGGTCTATGCATCAAATGGATATGATAAATCAAGCGATAAAATTATCTATAACTCAAGATATTATGATGAAAAAAATCAGTCTTGGATTAGAAATAGTAAATTTATGAGGCCATCAAAACCTTCTTACGAAGAGACACATTATTATTTTATGAACGATTTCAATGTGTCAATTGATAGAAAAACAGGTTTCATTAATTTGAGTTATGATCATTACTCGCCCTTTTTCGCAAAAAAATTTCTTGAACAAGCAATTACTATCTTAAATGAGCAAGAAAGAACAAAAGATAGAGTTAATTCTCAAGAATCAATCGATTATATTAAGAAAATACTTGCATCTACTACAAATAGTGCCATTAAAGAAAGTCTCATTTTTTTATTACAAGAACAAATAAAAAAGAATATGCTTACAACTGTGAATTCAGACTATCTAGTTGATTATATTGAGCGCCCAACACTTCCATGGAAAAAGATATTTCCTAGAAAATCAATATTTGGAATAGTGGGTAGTTTATTATTTTTAACATTTTCATTATGTTTTTATTTAATAAGACACCTTTATCTAAAGAGAGTTGATTCTTAATTTAAATAGCCAAACATTAGTCTTAATAATTAGAATTATTTCTTTGGTATTAAGAGCTCTACTATTTCTAATATTAGCTATTTTGCTTTCAGAGGAAGAAGTTGGAAGATTCTCAATATTTCAAAACTTACTGCTCTTCTCTCAGGTATTAATTGGTTTTGACATCTATACTTACTACACAAGAGAAATAATAAAATTCAATAAAAAGATAAAAGAATATTTTTTGATGAGTGTTCTTTCATTTATTTTAATAAATTTTTTTGTTTTTGCATTCGTTGTTTATTTACTAGATGTAAATGGAATTCTACAAAATCAAAGCACGATATTTTTCTTAATAATTCTATTTGTTGAATCAATTAATCAAGAAATTTATAGAATATTCATTGCCAGAAAAAAACAAACAATCGCTTATATTTCTCTTTTTTTTCGAAGCTCATTTTGGATTGCTATTTTATTGCTTTACGTAATCATAGGCTCAGAGACAATCTCTTTATTTTTTGTTTATGCGCTATGGCTATGTAGCTCATTTTTGGCGCTGGTTTTTTCAACCTACTATGTCTTAAAAGAGTTCAACCTTAATTTGAAAATAAACTTTTCATGGTTAGTTGAAGGATTAAAAATTGGATCTATCTATCTATTGTCCTCATTATCTCTGAAACTACTATTTGTTTTCGATAAGCTAGCTTTCTCCCAATTTTTTGATGAAAAATTATTAGGAGTATATGCTTTATATAGCTCAGTTGGGATGGGTATATACATACTTACAGAAACAATAATTTATAATTTCAAATTTCAGGATTTAGTAAAACATGCAGATAGTAGAGAAAAGTTCATTAAATATTCCGCAGATTTTTTTCTCAAATCTCTAATTGCCCTCATTTTTTTTACGATCTTTGCCTTTATTTTGATAGAAATAGCTAGTAGCCATCTAACGCAAAATCTGTACACATTGAATAAATCTTTAGGATTCATTGTTGTAGCAGCATTTTCTTTTTGGACATTTACAACTATCCCACATTATTTTTTATATGCAAAAAACAGAAACTTCGAGATAGCTCTTTCAAATATTTTTGCGATAATATCTCTTATATTTTTAATCTATTTTAATTTTCTTGAACATTTAGGAACTTCCTCAATCCCTTTATACATAATGATTTCTCTGTTTATTTCCTTTACAATTAAGAGTTATTTTTGCATGAAAATTTTTAAATGAAAAACATACTTTTAGTAGGAGGTTCGGGTTTTGTAGGATACCACATAACCGACTATTTCATATCGAAGAAGTTGGCTGAAAAGGTATTTATTTTTGATATTGTTGAGCCTATAAATGATCAAACAAATAAGCTTCACATTGGTGAGAACAAGTTAATATTCAAAAAAATTGATGTTAGGAAACCATTGCCAAAATCAAAAATTAAATATGACCTGATTATTAATTTAGCTGCTGTACATCGAGAGCCTGGCCATATGCCAAATGAGTATTATGAAACAAACATAAAAGGAAGCGAGAATGTTATAAATTTTGCTCTTGAAAATGAATGTGAAAATCTTATTTTTTTTAGCTCTATATCCGCTTATGGGCCAACTGAGAACAAAAAAGATGAGTACTCGCTAACAATGCCTGAAACACCCTATGGAATATCAAAATTAATTTCGGAAAATATCCACAAAACCTGGGCTCACGAAAAAAATAAATTACTCATTGTTAGACCTGGTGTCATATACGGTAAGTATGAGAAGGGAAACGTCACGAGAATGATAAAAGCTATTAAAAATAGATATTTCTTCTACACGGGCAACCAAAAAATATTTAAATCAGGCATCTACATAAAAGAGATTTGTAATTTTTTAGATTGGTATCTTTTTACAAATTTTACCAAAGATAATACAACAATCGCTAACTTAACAATGAAACCTATACCTAGATTAGAAAACTATGTAGATTCAATATGTTCTGCTCTGAAAAGACGTAGTTCAATTCTCAATTTGCCTCATTTTTTGCTCCAATTATTCTCACACATAATTAATATCCCATTTGTTTTTACTAAAAAGAAGAATCCCTTTGATCCTGTGAGGGTAAAGAAGCTTAAATATTCGAATACTATTTACCCAACAAAACTATCTGAAATGGGTTACGTTGAAAAATATAATATTGATAGTTCTTTTGAGCATTGGAAAAATGATGATGAGAAATTATGGAAATAAAACATTCAAAAACTTTTCCATATAAGCCGCCTAATGAATATATTAAAGAAAAATATAAGCATATATTTCATATACAAAAACCATTAAGAACACCGATTTTAAAGCTATTATTCGATAAGTTATTTTCAGGTTTTGTTTTATTAACTATCGTTATCCCATTATTGATCTTTTTAAAAATTGCCTACTTCGTTGAAGGTTTTTTGATTAAAGAAAATAAAGGGCCTATGATTTTTTTTTATTGGTCCAGATCTGGTGGAAAGAAAATTAAGAAATATAAACTTAGATTGATAAAACAAAAATTCATCAATAAAGAACTTGCTTCAAAAAATGATTGGAGAGCCTACACCGCTGAGTGGACACCTGAGTCAAGAACTTATGTTGGTGCTTTTGTAAAACGATTTTATTTAGATGAACTACCACAATTTTATAGTGTTTTTAAAGGGGATATGTCTATTGTGGGCCCTAGACCACTTAGTGAAATTCATTATCAAATGGATTTGAAGCAAGGAAATATCTCAAGAAAACTTTTAAAAGGCGGCTTATTAGGATTAGGCCATATAAATAAAGGAACACCAGAAATGGGTAACCCAATATATGAATATATTTATATTGACAAGATCATTAAAAAAAATTCTTTTCAGATCCTTCTTTTAGATTTCTCAATAATTTTTAAAGGTATAAAATTAATGTTAAAGGGCGGTGGGCATTGAATTATGCAGTAATCATTCCAAATTATAATTCTGAAAAGTATTTAAAAGAAACGATTAACTCAGTACTGAATCAATCAATGCTTCCTAAAAAAATTATAATTGTCGATGATAATTCGACAGATTCATCATTAATTCAAGTAAATCAAATTAAGTCCTCAACACAAATACAAATAGATTGCATTGAGCTCGAAAGAAATTATGGATATCCAGCACATCCAAGGAATATAGGATTAGATTTGCTGTGTGATGACATCGAATATGTAGCTTTTTTAGATAGTGATGATGTTTGGTCTTCAAAAAAAATTGAACTACAGTATGAATTTATAAAATCGAGCAAATTAAAAGCCTGTGCAACAAGAGTAGTGAAAGATAAAGCAAGTTTTAATTTAAATGTAAGCTCTTATGATAATCCACAAATACTCACTCTCAATGATTTCAAATATAACAACCCTACTAAGTCGTGTTCAACACTTTTGGTGGAGAAAAATGCAATTAAAAATCTTTATTTTATAGATGATATAAAATTTAAAGGGATTGAGGATTATTATTTTATGTGTGAGTTGATAGGGAAGCATAATCAAATTGGTTTTTTAAATGAAAAGCTTGTCTATTATAGACAGCATCATGGTGCTATATCATCAAACAAAGTAAACATGCTTAAACTTAGATGGCACACTCACTATAAGAAAAAGGAAATTTTTAAGAAATATGACTCAGAATTGTATGGTAAATTAATATCTGAATTAATTTATATTACAAATCAATTTAAGGAATAAAAATTGAAAAATAGTTATTTTTTATCAATTTCATTAATTCCATATTTTTTAGCAACTACATTCTTTTTATATTTATATGACCTCGATAATGTTTCCATTCTATTTACACTATTTTTTGTTCTAATTTTCTGTTTATTCCCAGTAATTTTTGCAACAAATTTTAAGATTGACTATGAAAAAAAATCAAAAGTTAATCCTATTATTCTTTTAATTGCGATAAGCTTACCAATAATTATTCTTTTATACGAAAGGTATAATTTTGGATTTGAAATCACTCTTAATCCTATTTTAATGAGAGATCAAATGCTTCAGAGACAGGAAATTGGTGCAGCTGGCTCTTTCTTATCAATAACAGGAAATCTTCTAAAAATACCAGCTTATGTTCTAATCTTCGACTATATTCTCTTTAGAAAAGATAAAAATTTTTTTTTGAATATTATGGTTTCCATATTTTTTCTTTTTGAATTTTGGATATCTGCAAGCAGGACTCTAATAATTCTTTTTGTTGCCTTATTTTGGGGATTATACGGATTTAAAAAATTTAACTTTGGAAATACTTTATTTTTGTTTGTTCTCGCCTCACTGATGATTGGAGTATTTCTTTTACGTTCATTGAGATCTGACATTATTATTGACTTCTATGTTCTAAATACACTTGATCATTTGCAGCTTGAATATAGTGATAAGTTTCTTGGAAATTTTGGGTTTATAGAAGGTTTATTAATTTTAACTTTTGGTTATATATTCCATTCTATTCAAACATTTCATAATGCTCTATTTTTGCTTGAAACTCCTGGTATCTCAATAGGCCCTTACAGACACTTAATGAATGTTCTTACATATCAAAGTGATAATTTTGTTTACCCTGGTTTATTTATGACAGAACCGGGAAATATCTACTATGATGCAGGTTTTGTAGGCTTATTCACAATATTTATTATAAAAATTTTAATGTTTGCATTTGTTTCAAGGTCAAATAACTTTCTAGCAAAATTTGTAATGTTATTTTTATTTATCAACGCTTTAATAGGAATCCTTGCACCTTTATATAACATTTTATATTTTTACTTAGTTTTTTTAGCTTTATTTATTTGTTTTATTTGGAGAAGAAATTGGATAAGTTAGTATTTTTTGCAAATTCAGTTCCATGGAATATGCATACTCATCATAGTGAATATCTTGCTGATTCTTTCCAGAAAAAAGGTTACAAAACAAAATCATACAGCTGTGGTGGTGGACAAAACTATTGTTATCAAAAACTAATTAACAGAAGACCTCTTGAATGTCTTTTGTGTAAATTAAGATCCCTTAATAAAAGCAATAAATTCTCTGAAAAAACAAATTATTATCCAATCAATATTATTGATACAGAATCTCTAATAACTGATACACCCATTATTTCTTCCGTTGGGTCAGCATTAAGGCTTGAAAATGACAACGATATAGGAGAATTAAAATACGATAATTTAAAAAACAATGTTAAAAAAGAATTTTTAGGGTTATTAAAATATTGGGAAGATGAATTAAAAAAATTTAGACCTGAATTATTTGTAATCTTTAATGGAAGGTTTCACGATACTGCCGCTATAGTTGAAGCATGCATCAAAACAGATACTAAATTTATATGTCATGAAAGAAGTTGGTTTGGGACAGGAATTTACATTTCATTTTTTGAGAATTGCATTAGCCTTGAAAATAAGAAAAAAATGCTTCACTGCCATATAGATAAACCTTTAAATCACTCTCAATGTAAGAGAGCATATAGTCAAATAATGAAAAGATTTCGCGGAACAAATAACTTTGAGTGGAGAAAGTATGGACAAAAATTAAATTTATCTTCGTCAGGCACATGGCCAATTGAAACAAAAAGAAAAAAAATATTATTGATGCCCTCAAGTCGCTCTGAATTCTTTGGTAATGATTCTTTTAAACTTAACTCAGAAAACTCAATCCAAGCCTATTCTAAAGTTATAAATAAATATTTTTCAAAAAATTCTTCCATAGTTGTTAGAGCACATCCAGGATGGAATAGAAAAATTGGACATTTTAAAAAATCAAAATCCTATGATGTTTATAAAAGATGGGCACAAGAAAATAATTTTTATTTTATTGAGCCAGAAAGCAATTTTAGTAGTTATGAATTAATGAAAAAGTCAGATTATGTAATTATGAATGGTGGAAGTTCAGTTGTTGAAGCTAATGTTTTAGGATGTAATGTGATAACAGTTTCCCCATCACTTTATAGTGATCTACCAATCGTCACAGATATGTCGAAAGACTCATTTATGAGAGAAAAAATTCCTGTGATAGATAAAAAGTTACAATTCATTTATTCTCTTCGCTATCTTCATTATCTTTCATTCGATATGCCCTTTTTTTACAATAGCATTCTTCCGAAATCCCCTAAGAGCAATGATTTTGTTTATGATAAAACTTATCAAATATCTGAAATAGATAGAATTATGAAAACTTTAGATTCTGTAAAAAAAATAAAGCTCGTCAAAAAGTTTAATTATAAATTATCAGAATGCGAAGAAGCATTTTACAAAGAGGTATCAAATAAATGAAGGTTCTAATAGCTGGAGGTGCCGGTTTTATTGGTACAAACCTTTCTATTGATCTAGTATCAGAGGGCCATGAAGTCGTAATTCTAGACAATTTCTCCTCATCGCCCATGGAAAAAATTAGTTCATTAGAAATTCTTAAAAAAACAAAGATTTTGGAAGAAGATATATGCAAATCAAATTTTGAAAGTTGTGATGTTTTTATAAACCTGGCTTGTCCAGCTTCGCCACCAAGATATCAATATGACCCTTTAGGGACCCTTGAAGCTTGCTATACAGGAACTAAGAATATCCTGAATTTTTGCCTAAGTAATAAAATAAAACTTATTCACGCATCTACTAGTGAAATATATGGAGATCCTAAAGAACATCCTCAAAAGGAAGATTATTTTGGAAATGTAAATTCTTTTGGGCCCCGTTCTTGCTATGACGAGGGTAAAAGAGTTTCTGAAACACTTTGCTACGAGTATAAAAAACTTGGACTAGATGTAAATGTGATTAGGATATTCAATACATATGGACCATTCATGGATTATGATGATGGAAGAGTTATTTCTAATTTTATTAATCAAGCAATCAAAAATAAAGAAATTACTATTTATGGCGATGGCCAACAAACGCGCTCTTTTTGTTATATTGATGATTTAATATCTGGAATTAAAAAAATTATTTTTTCTAATAAAAATCTAGAAATGCCTATAAATTTTGGTAACCCAGATGAATATGAAATTAGAGAAATTGCTAATATGGTAATTTCTATTACAAGATCTAATTCAAAAATAAAATATTTAGATTTACCAATTAATGATCCTTTAAAAAGAAAACCTTGCATTGAGAATGCTAAAAACTTTTTTTCGTGGCAACCAGAGGTTACTATATGTGAAGGTCTAAATGAGACAATAAAGTACTTTAAAGGAATAAATGAAACTTAATTTTAAAATACTCTTCACATTTGTTTTACCCCTTTGCTTTAACATAAATGCACAACAGATTGATTTAAATAATTTACCTGAAAATATCAGGTCACAAATAGAAGAATTGTCTAAGGAAGATATTCAAGAAATTCCAACAGCTGAACTTGTAGATCAAAATTTTTTAAATGAAGGTGATTCTGAAACTGAATTCAATGCAGAAACTTCAAAAAAGTTTGGATTTAATTATTTCAATAATAGACCAGAGGTTAATAGTGAAGTACTAGATATACCACTTGGGTCGGAGTATAGAATAAATTACGGAGATACTCTTGAAGTTCTTTTGTTGGGCGAGGTTAATGAAATTTACAAAATCCCTGTAGATCTCTCTGGCTCTATTTTAATTCCTGATGTTGGTAAAATTACAGTCCAAAATTTGTCTCTAAATGATGTTGAAGACAAGTTAAATAATCTCATTCAAAAAAATATTTACAAACCACAGCGAGCCTTAGCATTTCAGAGGCATCACTTAAAAAAATATCTGTTATCGGTTCAGTAAAATCTCCAGGGACTTATGTAGTAAATCCTTTTACATCAATTTCCGAGAGCATTTCATATGCTGGTGGTCTAGAAGAAGAGGCAAGCCTTAGAAATATTATTATAAAAAATATACAAGGTGAAGAAGTGTATTTGGACCTTTACGACTTTCTGTTAACGGGAGAAAGGGATGTTGATGTTACTTTGAGAAATGGAGACACGGTAATTATAAATTCAACTGATCAATATACAGAGATTACAGGCCAAGTCTTGAGAGAGGGATTATATGAGTTTAAAAAGGATGATACATATAAAGACTTAATAGAATATGCTCTTGGCTTTGCATCATATGCTAATAAAGAAAATATCTTTGCAACTTACATCAATGGTAGTCAATTATTGAATAAAAAAGTCAATCTTGATGATCAAGTCGGAGATATATTCTTAACAGAAATATACATTGGAAAAAAAGATTTAGTGCGAAACAAAATGGTTTTCGTATCTGGGGATGCCGTAACAGATGGTTATTACGAATACGATGAAAATCAGCTTTTGACTCAAGTTCTAAATAAGCTAGTATTCTCTAGAGAGATTTATCCCTTTTATGCACTGCTTCGACATGAAACAGATTTAGGTATTTACTATGAATCTTTTTCTCTAGGCGACCTAAGTACTTACAGCGACATTAAACTAAAGAATAATCCAGAAATTTATTTCTTTGATAGAGATCAAGTTATTAAATTATTTTCTTTCACTGAGAATCAGTTAGACGAAAAATTATTGAATAATCAAAATGATTCATTAACAGACTTTAATAGTAATGAAAAAAAATTAAAATCAAAAAATAACTTAGATGAAAAAACTTTACCACATGAGCTGATAGCTCAAAGTGATATGATTCCTTTAATTATTGGAGAAGCGAATCTGAGAGTTCCAATAGTTGGAAGAGTTAACCCAAAAATACTTTATGAGTATTTTGGTCTAAATGCTGACATTGTTACTGAAGCAGTAACTATAAAAACTGAAGCAGAAGTCATAGAAAATGCTTATGAGTACGTAATTGATGCTGCTGAAGTTTCATTTATTTCAATGCCAAATGATGAGGATGATGTCTTTCTCGTTACAATAAGTGGTCAAGTTGAGAATCCTGGTAGATATCTAGTCCAATCAAATACTACAATTAACGATATTTACAAAATTGCAGGTGGTTTAAAGCCAAATGCTTCGGAAAATGGCATTGTATTTACCCGAACATCTATCAAAAAAAGAGAACTTGAAGCAATTGAAGATTCTAGAGAGGTCCTCTCTGATATTTTATTAGCAAATGTTGGTAATCCGTTACAGTCTGCAGGAGTTAATTTTGATGTAAATAGTATTTTAGAGTTAGCAAATAATATAGAGCCAGTCGGCAGGCTCGTTGGAAATTTTGCCCCAAATTCTTTATTATCAATTTCCACAACTCTTGAGGAAGGAGATGCTGTTTTCGTACCATCTTCATTAAATTCAATTTCCATTATTGGCGAAGTTCTTAACCCAATAACAACAAGTGTGTCGCAAAATCTGACTGTTGAAGATTATTTAGAGCTTTCAGGTGGCGTTACAGATTTTGCTGATGTTTCAAATATATTTATTATTGAACCTAGTGGGAATTCTTACCTATATAAAAATAATTTATTTACAAAACAAATATATTTAAATCCTGGTGACACCATTGTCGTTCCAAGAAATTTAGAGAAATTATCACCAATCCCAGCTATAAGCATTGCGGCAAACATCCTTTCAGATATTGCATTTGCTGCTGCATCTTTGAATTCTTTAAGCAATTGATGTTAAAGACTCTAAGATATTTTTTTTTGTTATTTTTATCATTTGAATTTTCTGCATACCAAACAGTAAATTCTCATGGTCAAGTTGGTTACATTAATGCTCCATCAGCTATGAATTTGAATGCACCAGCATATCTATTTGGAGCCTCAAGAGATATCCCTGATAGAAAAATATACTTTACTGCAAGTCCATATGATTGGCTTGATGCAACTATTTTTTACGTAGATATAACAAATAAAGAATATATTTTTTGGAATGGTGGTTCAGACCCTACAAAAACCTACAAAGATAAGGGTTTCAATATAAAGGCATCATTTGATTTATCTAACAGCACATATTTAGGAATAGGAGCAAATGATATAGCGGGAACAGGTTACTATAATTCTGAGTATATTGTTTTTACAAAATTTTTTAATAGACACGAAATGTCTATTGGTATGGGTTGGGGTAATTATGCTGATGGAATATCATTAAAAAATCCATTCCTAAGTTTAAGTGATAGTTTCAGAGTTAGAAAAGAATTTGCTGCTGATCAAGGAGGCACAATAAATTTTGACAATTTTTTTTCTGGTGAAGATTCATCTCTATTCATTGCTGGCAGTTATCAAGTTGATGAGAATACAAAATTCATCTACGAATTAGATCCTACTTCAACAGAATATAAAATAGATTATCCATCACCAAAATCAAGGCTTAACCTTGCGATTGAAAGAAAATTCCGTGACTTTTCATTAAAAGCTGGTTTTATGAGGGGTTCTGAAGTTTTCTTGCATTTCAATTATGTGAATGATCTCCGAAACTTTAACAATAATAAGTTTATTGGAGGAAATGAAAAAATCGATAGCATTTATAAACTATCAAATGCTTTAAGTAGAAATGGAATCGGTCTTAATAATGTCTCTCAAAATGATGAATTAGCTGAAGTAAGTGTGACTCAAACAAAATTTTCAAATCAATATGAACCCAATGAAATAATAAACAGCATTACAAATGAACTTTTTAGTAATCAAGATCTAATCGTAACTCATAAATATCTTGGAATGGAAGTGCTAAGCACTTTCCATAAAGGTGAGAGGCATAATGTTAGGAATGAATCTTATGTGAGAGAAGTTTCAAAAAAAGAAATTACTTTTGCTTCAAATAGAAAATTTCCGATTTTTATTAATACTATTTCTCCAAGAATAAGAAATTTTATTGCATCAAGGGAAGCTTTTTATCATGGTGCCTTCCTTATTGAGAATGATCTAGAAGTTCTATTCCGCGATAATATTGTTCTAATTTCAAATTTTAAATATTCATTATTTGATAATTTCGATGAGCTAGATATTCCACCGCTTAATACATATCCCAATCAAGTGAGGTCAGATATAAAAAAATATCTTAATAATTTTGATAGAGGCTTGATAATTGGGAGGTTAGAACTTGCAAGATTTGATAGCTTAGATAAATCTCATTTTTTTAAATCTACTATTGGCATATTTGAAGAAATGTTTGGTGGGGTTGGTATTGAGTACCTATATCATCCTCCTGGATCCTTAATCTCATTTGGTGCTGAGAGTTATTTCGTAAAAAAGAGAGATTATAAAATGAAGCTAGGATTTAAAGACTATGAAAATTATATGTTCAGAATTAATGCTCAACTATTAGAACCTCAGACTAATACATATCTTAGAGTTTCTTTTGGTGAATATTTAGCTGGTGATAAAGGGTATACCTTGGAATTATCTAAAAGATTTGATAATGGAATAGAATTTTCAGCCTTTTTTACAAGAACTGACGTTTCAAAAGAGCTCTTTGGCGAAGGTTCTTTTGATAAAGGTATAAATTTAAAAATACCTTTTAACATCTTCAATAATAATAGAAATTTAGGCAATATTTCTTGGAGACCGTTAACAAAAGACCCTGGCTCCTTACTAATAAAGTCTGTAAATTTACAAGAACAAATTAATAGATACAGAGTTTACTAGTTAAATCGCTAAGTTATATATTAGGTGCCAGATATTAGGTGCCAGTTCCTGTTCCAGTACCAGTACCAGTTCCGGTTCCGGTTCCGGTTCCAGTTCCAGGATCTGGAGTTGGCTCCGGTGTTGGTTCTGGAGTTGGCTCCGGTGTTGGTTCTGGAGTTGGCTCCGGTGTTGGTTCTGGAGTTGGC
>MDSZ01166029.1_pt1 | contig 14932 bp, 6 predicted proteins | sample 811201 | NCBI WGS metagenome assembly MDSZ01 (sample SAMN05326647, study PRJNA326480) | marine metagenome | isolation source: seawater | place: Indian Ocean: North | collected 2010
ACAGGATCATCATCGAGAACTCCAGCCTCTGTTTGATAACAAGCTAATTCAGAAGTTGGTAAAGTACCTTCACAATCACAATAATAAGTACCGAAATCTCCCCCAAGATAAAGTCTTGGATATACAATTCCTGTTTCATCATAAATGTCATCATCTTGTGTTGATTCAGCCAAACCACCACATACACCACATGCATCTTGTTCTTGACCAAAACAACATTCACCAGGATCAATAGATGAACCTCCAGGTTCTGTACATATACCACAACTATCAATTGTACCACAATTACACCCAGCAGTACCACCACAAGTTTCTACTTCATTTTCAATCATTGTATCGGTATCACAATAATATTGAAAAATACCATAATCCATATTAGTAGTATTACATGGTTCTCCCGCCAAGTCTGCACAATTAGCTCCTGTACAATTTGAATTTGGACAAGTAAAAGTAATAGGACCTGATGCCATTCCAGTACAAGCTTTTACAGTAAGTACATCATATCCATTACCATCAATGGTTGTATCAACCATATCTCTTAATAAATTTGTTAAATTTGAATTAGAACTAAAACTGTTGTATTGCCAACCCAAATCAACATAAATTAAATCTCTTTCTTCAATGTCATATACTGGTTGCATAAAACCACTAGTACCACCCAAATCACATTTATTAGAAAGTGGAGTAAATCCATCAGTAGTAGCTGTACTATTACAAAATGGTACATCACTAAACCAAGAATACTCATTTAATGCTTCACTTTCTCCATCCCAAAGTGGATGTTCTTCATTCTTTTTAAACTCAACATGAACAGCCTCATTTGGAAAACAACATATTGTTCCAAACCCATCTTGAAATGTAGCTTGGTCTCCAGGTTGATTGTGTTGGTGATTTGTTCCAACTGGAGTTTCAAAAGACTGATCACATGTATTTTGAAAATCTTGATGAGCTAAATGTAATAAATTTCCAGCTTGGTTTTTTAAAACTATATATTTATCAGCCATACAACAAGCTTTTGATGTATTTGCTGGATCAGTACAATCTAACCCAGCGGCTAAATCTAAATTACCAGAATAGTCAAAACTATCTTCAGAGATAGTTTCCCACTTGTTAGTTTCTTCATTAAACCTTGATATGACTTCATTATATATTTTCATTAATGGTCTACCCTAAATGTTATTATTATATCAACATCTTTTCTAACTTGTACTGGTCTTGGTAAATTAGCTATCAGTACAGGCTCTTCTGTTTGATTCCTATAAAACTGAATTTGTGTCATATATGGTGAAAAACTACCAGTAGTTAGTTCAGCTCTCATATTACCAACACTTTGAATACTAGATCCAGAGGGAATATAATCCCCATTATTATATGGTTTAATCGAAGCATTCATCGATGTATTAAATTCACCAGCTGGTATCTTTACTGAATACTGAGATGTAAAAATAGGAGTTGTTGAATTAAAATTTAAGTTCCAGTATCTATAAGTATTTTCAATTGAGTTTTCCTGAGAACCGATGTTTTTATAAAGAATACCATTATCAGCACTAGACCCTGACCAAGAACCTGTTTCTGTAATTATAGCTATACCCAAGTCATACAATACATTTCCCACATAATTATCAGAAGAAGATAAATGTGTAGTACTTGAAGAATAATGTGCATTTGTTGAATACAAATTACCATTCTTATCATCTTTAATAATTATCTGTTTTGTTGTAGAAGAAGCACTACCTGTTCTAGCAACCAATTCAAAACTTCCGGGTTGTATTCTCTCACCAAAATATTGTTGTGGTATATAAATTATAGAAGCTGTATCGTGAAATTTATTATTATGGTATGGTTTTAAATCATTGTACTGATTAAAGTTGTGATATATACTATTGAATTTATCCCTTTCATCAGCATTTATTTTAGAAGAACCACTTGAGTAAAACATTGTATGAACAAAAGCCCAATGACTACCAGACTGTGTTAATACACCTTTCCCACCAGTATCTACATCCGTGTAAGAATCTTTATGACCAAAATGTTGATTTACACCTACTGATGCACTTGTTAAGGTTTGATTCTTGTGAAAGGTTTGTTCTTCAAACCCACTTTCTCCTGCGTCAATTCTTCCAAATTTAAGTGCCATGATAACAACATAACATTAATAAGTTAACTTAACTTTTATAGTAGCTTCAGTAGCAAAATTTTTCAAAAGTGGTTTACTTAATTTAGCGATAGCCAATAACTGACCTGCTGAATTGTATAAACCAACACCTGTTATAAATGTCTGTGGATTACCATGCATATTTGCTGCTCTGATTTTATTTTTTGAACCACTAACAAAAGTATGATTACTACTAAAGTTATACTCCTCCGCTTTAATTCTACAAAAATAGTTTTCTTCTGTTGCATCTTCTTCACTTCTCAATCTTAAAGTTGTCGAAGATCCAGCCTGCCTCATACAATTTAAAAGTCTTATATGATTTTTAGCATTAGTTGTTTGAGATAAGTTAGGTGTGAATCCTGAACAACTTACAAAAGTAGGAGCTGTTTCACCAACTACATCACCAGGTTCTGCAATTAAAGATGAACCTTCTGATCTACCTGGTAAGAAATCAGCCAATTGAGGTCCACTAAATAACATAATACCCATTTCTGGATAATACCAACCATATGTTTTATGTAAATAAGTATCTTCACTTGAACCCGAAGGAACACCTAAAGTTCCACTTACAATATTGTATCTTGGTCCACCAGGAGTAGCTACAGGAGCATTAAATTTACTATCATCTGTTAATTTAAGTTTAACACCAGTAACACCAGGAGATAAAGCTGCAGCTGAATGTGTTATTCCACCTAAAGATAATGTCCACACTCTTTTATTCATTCTATCTTTGAATCTAGATCTTTTACCTATTAAAGCGTAAACATATTCATCTGGATTTCCAGAAGAAACTGCACCAGCCGAACCTTGTTGGGATATTTTAAACCCACCAGAAGCTATGGTAGGTTCTTGTAATAATTCACTTAACTGATCATAAATTGCTTCAGTTTCACCTTTAAGTGTAGTTACATTTCCAGAAGAATCACCAGTTGTATCTGAACCTTTACCACTTTGATGTCCAAATGTTACAGAAAACTGATCTTCTGTTAATTTTGATCCTGAAGTTACAGGATTATTTGCAACATTAACATAATATTTCGAAGAGTTGGAACTAAATGAACCTGTGTTACATTCAAACCCACTTAATGTACCATCACCACCAGTAAAATAACCAGTTGTTGTTTTAATAGTATCAGCTATCGTATCTGAAGTATTAATAGGTGAAGAATTTGGGGGAGCACCTTGTGCTAAATCTAAAGGTCCACTATAGTTAAAACTATCTTCGGAGATAGTTTCCCATTGTCCTGTCAATTCATTAAATCGTGATGTAATTTCGTTATATATTTTCATTTAATCCTATCTCCAATTTTGACGCTTCTGTTTAATAAGTCAACTTAACTTTTATTGTTGCTTCGGAAGCGAAATTTTTCTTTAAAGGTGAACTCAATTTAGCAATCGCAAGTAACTGCCCACTTGAGTTATACAATCCTACCCCAGTTATAAATGTCTGTGGGTTACCATGCATATCAGTATTTCTAATTTTATTTTTTGATCCACTTGTAAAAGTTGGATTCGAACTAAAGTTGTAATCAGTAGCCCTTACTCTACAGAAATAATTTTCTTGAGTTTGATCTTCTTCACTTCTCAACCTTAAAGATGTTGAACCACTCATATTTCTCATAGAGTTTATAAATTTAAGTGCATTATTTCCATTTTGAGTACTTGTCAAAAATGGTGCAAATCCACTTGAACTTACCATCGCATCAGTACCTGTAGATGGTTCAAATGTAGGTTTTGTAGCTACCGAAGTACCATCACACCCACCTGGAAGACTAGCAGAAAGTTGAGCACCACTAAATACCATACAACCCATTTCTGGATAATACCATCCAAATGTTTTTGTTGAAGCCTCTACAGCTGCAGTTCCTAAAGCACCACTTACAATATTGTATCTTGGTCCACCAGGAGTAGCAACAGCTGCTACTGTTTGACTATCGTCTGTGAGATATAATGGGTCTACACCGGCACCTGCCGTATTCGAAGCAGACAATGTCAATGTCCAAGATTTTTTGTTAAGTCTATCTTTAAAGTTCTGTCTCTTACCAACTAAAGCCCAAACATAATCGTCTCTAGCATTAACACCTATTGTACCATTGGCTCTATCAGAACCTTTAGATGCTATTTTAAATCCACCCGAAGCTTCAGTTTCTTCCATCAACAATCCAGCTAATTGTTTATATATAGCCTGTGTTTCTCCTTTAAGAGTTTTATTGTTTCCAGAAGAATCTCCAGTAGTGTCTGAACCTGAACCTTCAGCATGACCGAAAGTTACTGAAAATTGAACAGCTGCAGTTGTATCTGTATTTGGATCTTTCTGCATTACATTTTCGTAATACTTAGAATTTTTAGCCGATAAAGATTGGGTAAAAATATCAGTTCCACCAATAGTACCATCACCACCAGTAAAATAACCAGTTGTTGTTTTAATGGTGTCAGCTATTGTATCTGAAGTATTAATTGCTGTTGCATTTGGTGGTAATCCACCCTGAGCTAATGCGACTTGTCCACTATATTCAAAACTATCTTCTGAAATAGTTTCCCACTGCCCAGTTAATTCATTGAATGTCGTTACGACTTCATTATATATTTTCATTTAACTTTCTCCGAATTTAAACTTAAACCTTACTGATCAATTGGGTATTTTGGTAATGTCAAGTTAAAGTGTTTATAAGCACCAGTTGACTTACTAATAAATGTTAAGATCAGAGTTCTTGTAGTTGTTGTGTTAACTCTATCAATATCTACAGTTGCTGTTCCAGCACCTGCTTCGTAAACTACTGCGTTAGCAATTTCTTGATCATTCAAGTATTGCTGAACATTTCCACTAATTGTTGCTGCAGACCAACCAGCTCCTGAAACGACTACTAATGACGAATCTGGAACTACTATTTGCCAACCTTGTTCTTCAGCAGCAACATTTTCTAACTTGATGTTTATACCAAGTGTTGCTGTTGAACCAACAGGCCACTCAAAAGAAGCAGTTTGTCCGATACCAAAACCATTTAATGTTACATAAGGCATAGCCTTAACATCTCTTGGTAAAGTAAGTAAGTTGTTTCTCATAAAATATGCTGAATTTGGAAGAGCTTCTAAATTAGGCATATTTTCAATTGCTTCACCATAGTATGCAGAACCACTTGGATGGTCTGGATTCCATAGAGAATAATCTACGCCGGTATCAGAAAGTGTAAAATAACTTATGTTAAGTCCTTGTCCTAAAGCAAGTAATTTTCTTCCTTGTTTTGTCAAAACCGCGTCTACCACGATTGTTGAATTATCTAAATATCCCATTATTTTCTCCTATGATTCTATAAATCTGTTCGATGTTGTAACATTATTTTTATGAAACTTCAATTATATGTTTCTATTTCATATATAAATATACAATTTATAAAAAAATGTTAATATTTTTATTTCATTTAATAATCATTTGTTACCGTATACCCTTGATTTCCTGTAGTAAGTATTGTATAAAATGCTTTTGTGTCTAAATCTGTAAAAGATAACGATTCTAAAGTCTCCCCTCCACTATTTTGAGTACCTTTATAAATTAACCTATCAATTGTATCTTTAGAGCTACCCACCATAGATGAATGATTTGGTGGATAAACAAATGTTCCATCTAAATATTTTCCACCATAACTAACAGCCGATTCTGGTTTAAACTCCATAGTTGTACCCAATGGTCTAAAACCTAAAACTTCATTAGTTTTTACAAATGTTTTATTTTTGAAATCTTGACTGCCTGTATAATTAGCATCAGAAACAAAAGTTCCTGTAAAATCTGTTTGAAATATTTTATCACCATCACCATAAGAACCTGAAATAAATTCTATATCACCTATAGCGTGAAATATATATCTAGTCTCATAATGATATGTATTATAATCATTTAATTTTCCAGGATTACCATAATGAATAAAATGTGTTTTATTTTCACCTATACCCCAATCCGAATCAAATTTTGTATAACTTTCATTTAATTTTTCATAAAAAGTTTTATTTCCAACAAAATCAAATGTACCAACTTTTGGAAGTGATATTTCAGAAGTCAACATTGGTTTACTTGATGTTGTCGTAGCTACAGCTATTTGACTATTTTGATAATCATACATTTCATTTGTAAATGTTTTTGATCCTGTATCATTATTAAATTGTGTATCTAAATCAGCAACTCTATATTCATACATACTACTTCCAATATTAGGTACACTACCAGTGTGGGAAGCTACAGGCAATTTAGTTTTATTATATTCATATAAATTTTCAGTTGAACTTAATAATGGTACACTACCAGTATGAGAAGCTATTTCTATATGAGCATCTTTTGACGAATAATGTTTTTCCAATGATGTAAAATTCCAAGAAACACTTCCAGTAGAAGAAGCGATATTCATAGAAGTATTTTTACTTGAATGTAATTTTTCCAACTCCGTGAAGTTCCAAGATACACTACCAGTAGATGAAGCTACGGATATATGGGTATCTTTGTAGTCATATAAAAGTTCATTTTTGCTCAAACTCCAACCTTTACTACTACTATGATTGGTTACTTCTATGTGAGTATCGTTACTTATATGTAGTGGTTCTAATTCTGTAAAGTTCCAAGATACACTACCAGTAGAAGAAGCCACAGATATACGAGCTTCTTTATAATCATAAAGTTTTTCAAGTGGATTAATATTTGGAATACTACCAGTAGCAGATGCTATAGATATATGAGTATCCTTACTTGAATATAATGGTTCTAACTTTGTAAAGTCAGGTACACTACCAGTAGCAGATGCTATAGATATATGAGTATCTCTATAAGAATATAATGGTATTAAATTATTAAATTTATAAAAACTATTTGAACTATCAGAAGATATATCTAATTCAGTATCTTTACTTCTATGTAGTGGTTCTAACTTTGTAAAGTCAGGTACACTACCAGTAGCAGATGCTAATTCTATATGTGTATCTCTGTAATTATATAAAGGAACTAAGTTATTAAATCTATACACACTCATATTGGTATCAGACGAAATATCTAAGGTAGTATCTTTACTTCTATGTAATGGTTCTAATTTTGTAAAATCAGGTACACTACCAGTAGAAGAAGCTATTTCTATATGTGTGCTTCTAACTTCATATAATGGTATTAAATTTGTAAATTTATAAAAACTTTTTGTGCTATCAGATGAAATATCCATAACAGCATCTTTTGTTTTATGTAATTCATATAAGTTAGTAAAATCATAAAAATCACTACCAGTTACAGAAGCTAATTCTATATGTCCATCTTTTGTTTTATGTAATTCATATTTATTTGTAAAATCATAATAACCTTGACTGCTACCAGTGTGAGATGCTAATTCGATATTAGCATTATTAGGTAAAAATAATTCATTAGAGTATTCCCAATATTCACTTCCAGATGCGTGTGAATATGCAATATGAGCATCTTTAGATGGTACATACTCATTTGTAAAGGTATAATGTTCACTACCAGTTGATGTAGAAAAAGCTATTTCAGCATCTTTTGTTTTATGTAAAGTCCATTGTTCTGTAAAATCATAGTAACCTTGACTACTACCAGTTACAGAAGCTAATTCTATATGAGCGTTTTTAGATTCGTGTAATTCATATTTATTTGTGAAATCATAATAACCTTGACTACTACCAGTTACTGAAGCTAATTCAAGATGAGCGTCTTTAGTTAATTTTACTGGTTCTAAATTTACGATAGTTGTTAAACTATATTTATTTTTTTCCCAATCAGTAAATGGTAAAGTACCCTCAAAACTTAAAATTTCTTTTGAAAGTTTTTCATTTTGTATTTTTTGTCTATCAAAAAATGATGGTTTTAATTCAACACCAACTTTTGAAAAATCAGCTCTAGCTGGAACTAATTTTTTCAAGGAATCAATTAAATCTTTTGTAAATATTTTTGTTTGAGCTCTTATAAATTTATTAACATCTAAAGATATTTCATAGTAATCTAAAAACTCTTTTGAAAATTTTTCCAAATCTCTATAATTTGGTTCGTTAATGTCAGCTGGATCTGCAAACAAATCATTAAAATCATAGTTACCTAATTGATTTAATATAAAATCATTTATGACTTCTTGTGGTGAACGAGTTAACTCCAAAACAGAAGAAGCTTTTCTTTTATTAATTAATGGATGATATACATTCATCACACTTGGATTTTTTGGATTTAAATTATCTATAAATCTTCTTTCAGAATCTATAATAATATTATTATCACTTACTTCATAAGCACCACCTATACCAACATTAAATTGTATTCTTTCAAATGTATCAGTATCATACAGTGGTCTGTCATTTAAAGAACCTGTCATAACATCCGAAAATGGTATAGTATAATTTTTTGGATTTGATTTAGGTCCGTTTGGATTTGAATCTTTTATTTTTGGATTAGAAGCTCCACTTAACCAATTTTCATTTAATCTATAATGGTAAATTAAATCTGTTTGAGAAGCTGTTATGTGATTTCCAACAGTACTTTTTTTATCAAGAATATGTTGTTTAAATTTAGAAGCACTCAATGGTGTTTTCCAAGTTCTTATTTCAGCAAGTGAACCTGTATAAGTCGAACCTATAGTAAGATTACCACCAACAGCAGCTGGTCTACTACCTGTTCCTTGCCAATTAGCAGCTGATTTTGAATATTCTGTACCACCTACAGTCATACTAACCACATCAAAATTTGTTATTTTATCATTAACTTGTTCACCAACATATAGTGAATATGAATGACTTACAACAGATAACCCTACAGGAGGAGTAGGACCAGATGTTCTTTGTAATAACACATTCCAAAAATTTTGATTTTTTAAATCTAAATAATTAGTAGACATTGAAATTCTTGTATCTACATCTTCCAACGAAGAAGATCCTTCGGTAGAATTATTTAATCTAAATGTCAGTCTTGATTTTGTATTATCACTAGCAGATGCTTCTAATACAATATCCCACAATGAACCAGAAGAAAGGCTACCACTACTATTAACTATTATATTTCTATCAGTTCCAGATGCTGGTCTCATAACAAATTCAAAAGCATTTGAATTGTCAGCGTTAACTCCCCAATCAGCATTAATCAATCTTTCTTTAGAATCAAAAACATATGAAACTAATTTGTCTTCTTTTTGTATATAAGAAACACTACCACTACTACCACCTAAACCATCAATGATATTTTCTTCATTTTCATTTAAAATAGTATCTTCAAATTTATCCATTGAAGCACCATGCTCTTTTATTTTTAAAATATCAGGTGGAAATCCATAAGAATTTAATAATGCTCTAATACTACGATTAGTACCTTTTGATTTATAAATGTAACGAAGATTGTTTATAATATTTCTCCAAATATTATTTTGAACATTTGATGTTGAATTTAATGAAGAAGGATTAGATCCAAAAAAGTTTACAAAATCAGTTTGGTTTGGATCACCAAATGGTACATTAAAATCCCAATTATTTTTAGAAGCAACAACCGATAACATATTTTCAGGTACACTACCAACTTCACCATATTGAGTATTAATTAAATTTTGAGTTCCATCTATATAACTTTTAGCCTCATCATATTGTTCACCCATTAAATTTACAAACTTTCTAAGATCGGTGTTGTCCATTATATTATCATGAGAAAGATATTCTGGTAATGTTGATAATAAAGAATGAACATTATTACTATCATAGTCAGAAGCTGAAGCATACATTTCATTATACCAATTTGTAAACTCACTTGAACCTGTTGAATAAATTTCAGAAAATGGTAAAGAATTTAATGGATTTTTTTTAGTTATTTTTATATCAGTTATAAATGATGAAGTAATTTCATTACCAGGATTATTTGTATCTACATAAAGTCTAAATAACTCACCTGCAGGTACTATAGATCCAGTAAATGGTATACCACTTGATGTAACATTAGTAGATAAATTTGTATATCTACCACCAGCAGTTATAGTATAAGATCCAGTTTTAGCAGAACCACTTAGAAGAGTTACTTCACTTGAACCATGTTCAAAATCTGTTATCGTATTTACATATCCAATATCAGGATTTGAACTATGTGGTGCCCAATATGAAGAAGACGCCAAATAAACATATCTCTGCCAAGAACCTGATTTTATATCTGGTTGTAAAATAGAACTTGTATATAATGTGTCTTTTGGATACATTGGAATATTTTCTTTTTGAACATTATCCCATTTAATATTTCCATTAATTGATTCATCACCTCTCATTAAAAACGATAAATAAAAAGAACCACTATGATTATAAAATGGTTTATCTTCCACTTTATATTTATCGACAAATAAATCTATTTTACCACTACCACTTGTTGAACCAGACACTTTATGAATAATACCAAAACCACTATTGTTTGTAAATTTAGTAGAATTATTTAATGGTAATGGAGAAGCATAATTTACACCAATACCCACTTTATTTTTATATTTTAATTTATCGGAATTATAATAAAAATATTTTTCAAAATCTGTAAAATTTGATTTTATAACTTCAATATTTTTAAATTGATGTTTTCTTAATTGAATTACAGAATCAACTTCTGAAGGATCTGACAGAGAAATACTACCAGTATTAAGTGATTGAGAAATTAAAAATAAACTATCTTCTATTTGAGATAATTTTGTTTTAAAATTTTCTATCTTCGAAACAGCTGATCCAAAATGAACATGATTTGAAAAATCATTATAATCTATTTTTAAATTATTACTACCAGTCAAAGAAAGATTTATTAAAGAATCATCAGATTGTTGTAAAGATCCTGTAATTTCATCATAACTCATTAATACATCTTTTTTAAATTCTTTGTCTTCTATTTCAGATATTAAACCAGAATCATAATCCAAACCCCGTATTATAGCTGGTGGTTCTTCAGCCGAAACATAGTAAACTTCTTGCTCTTGTGTACTTAATATTTGTTTTTCAATTGAAACTTCTGTTAATAAATTAACTGGAGATGGTAATGGAGCTAGTAGTTTTACAATCAAAGATGGAACTGTATCACTACTCAATGTTTCCAAATTTATATCATCAACAACTATATTAACAATTGGTATTTCATTATAATTGGTATTTTTATAAGTCAATAAAGTATTTAAAGAACCAAATGAACTACCAAGAGTATCTTTTAAATATGCTGTTATTAATCTTATATGAGCTGGATTAGGACCTAATGAATAGTAATTCAATTCCTCAAATGGTATTGATTCAATATTGATTGAACCCTCATCAAAGTTTCCACCAGTAGTTCCAAAACCATAATAATTTATATTATTATAAATTGATGGAGATAATATTAATCTCAATTCTTTTCTAGTAGATGATATTTCTTTAATTAAAAATTTCATTATTTTCTTCTCTTAAATTTTGGTTGTGTTCTTTTTGATAACATGCCACCTTTTTTCATCGTCATATTTGTATCTTCAGTATCAAGATTAGGGTCACCTAATATACCATCAACAACCCCATCAACATTCAAATTCTGTAACATATTATTTACAGATTCTGTTTCTGGTAAATTTTCTAAAGTGTCACTTACCATTATATCACCACTTGGTGTTTCAACATTCATATTAGATTTTACAAGACTATTGTATGATGCTACAGAATATTGATATTCACTCATATAATTTTCTAATTTTAATTCATTCAAATAATTTTCAATCGTTTGTCCTGATAAACTTTCTATCTTTTCCAATCTCAAATCCGTAAAAAATCTATTACCTAAAGGATTGGTTGATGCAAAAAATTCATCACTCATATCATTCAAACCGAGATGAACCATAATACTACCCAAATCAGCATTACCATCAGTAGCAACAAAAGAATATAATTTAAACCACTTTAAACCATCAAGTTCTTTTTCTTTTAAAATGATATCACTTTCATCATTTAAAAAACTACCACCAATACTTGTATTTGAAACAGGCGCAAAACCATTGGAAATTCCTTGTGAAGACACATCTGAAAATGAAACTATTTGAGCACCGCCATTATATTTTTCATCCCAAGCAACCCAACAACTAAAAACATAATTACTATTTGGTTCTATACCTGTAACTTTCATAACATATTCGTTATTTACAATTCCAGTTTGATTTAAAACAAATGGACTAAATCCTGGATTTAAAATTCTAACAAAATTATTTTTTCCTTTTGATTTATCTATATCACCAGCTTGAGTTGCTTCTAAACCAGAAAAGAAATTACCATTTTCTATTAAATTATTTTTCATTAAGTTTAAAAAAGAACCTAAATTAGCGGATATTTTTCTTTTAAAATGTACTCTCAATCTATATCTAGCAGCTGGTAAATTTAACACTTTTATAATTTCATTTGGTTTTATAAAAATATTATCACTATCATCTTTATAAATTGTAACTTGTTTTAAATAATTTTCAGATAAATTTAGATTTTCTACAACCCCATCTTTAATAAGTGGTTTTAAATTCATCATTGAAGAATCTCCATGAACTTTACCACTACAAAAACCCATATCAGGATTTTCTGGATGATAATGATAATCACCAAAATAATATGATTTATCATCTGAGGTTCTAAATAATAATTTATTAGAATATAATTCATTAATAGGATTTACTGAATTTTCTTTAAAAATTTGAACCATTAAATAATCCCCATTAGATTCATTAAATTGTCTAATAGTTTTACCTAAATTAATTAATTCAAATACTTTATCTGTATATAATTCTACATAAGCCACTATCTTCTTCTCCTAAATAAACCACCTCTTTCACCACTTTGTTGGTGATGACAAGGTCCTTCAGGGAACTCCCAACTACACAACCCATCCCAAGAACCTTGAATAACATAATATTCACCATTTTCATTTGTAGCGACATCTCTATAAGTTCTACAAGCTTCTAAATTTGTACAACAAGGATTACTTCCCATTTGCCAATCAGTTTCACAATTATTACCTATAGATATCATATTATTATAATTCATTTCACATACAGTATCACAATCAAAAGTTCCTCCACCACATACACCAGCAGCATCCCATCTAGCACTTATAGGTAAAAAATCTACATCATCTGGCCCGTTAATAGCAGTTCCGTTATGTTCTGTGTAACAAACATTATCACAACCAATAATACCAGTACATAAACCTGGCTCATCGGAACAATAATTACAATTTAAATTTATACCTGAATTTAATACCGCATTAACCAGTTGTACAACATCAATAACATTTACTATCCCATCGTTGTTAACATCAGCACAACCAAATTCATCTTCGGTTGGTATAATTGTTTCTGTAACAATTCCAACCATCCGAATAACATCTAAAACATTAACTGATCCATCACCTGACACATCACCACATAAATCAGGACAACAATGAGTGTGCCCTACTTCACCACCCTCGTGTAAAGTTTTTGTAACACCCAAACAAGGAGGATTATTTTCTAACCAACTTTCTATTTCTCTAAGCATTTTATTAAGTGGTAGTGTCGATGCTCTTTGTAACATCATTCGTTCACTTTGACAATTAGTTGGTTGTATTGATTGTCCTATATTCGTAGAATCAACTTTAGGTCCTAAATCAAATGTTCTTTTAGGAGTAACTATTGGATTATAAACTTCATTTGTGGGACCTGGATTAGCACTAGAAACAATTGGTGTTGTTCTATTAAATGGTTTTGGCATTGTTCTTTTATATTCTTTTCCTCTAATCCTAATATCTCTCATAACTTCATTTGTAGGACCTGGATTAGCAGATGAAGCTATACCACCTGTTCTAAATTTACCACCAACTCTCATTTCCTTCGGTGTTACTTTTATATTTGCATAATCACAATAATCCCCTGGAGAAGAACCACCTGAAGTTCCTGGATACAAATACATATTCATCATAACACCTGGATATAAAGTTGTAGTTGTATCGTCTGATGTGATTAAATCTTTAGAAGCGTGTTCTACCAAATCACCAGTTTTAGCATCCGAATCACTTACACTACCATAAGAACCACCAGCTTTTCTAAAGTCTCTAAGGTCAGCTCCACCACCACTTTCATACCAATGTATTTCAACTTCATGTAAACCTTCACTCATATAAATTTCATCAGAATAAGACCATGTAGCACCTGTGTCACGCCATTCATCTATTTCAAGTTCACCATCAATATAAACTCGTACACCATCATCGTGAACAATAGCAAATTTCTTATAGTTAGCAGTAGTAACATTAATCATACCAGTTACTCTAATCATTACATCATCTTTTTCATTTCTCAATCCACCCATTCCTTCACCGAAATCGTGAACAAAATTAGTTACAACATTACCAGTACCCCAATCTTTATTTAGTGTTGTCCAATATTCTGTTTTCACTATGTAATCACTATTTGGATCAGGAGTTGTTCTTGGATTAAAACTTGGTTTAGCTCCAAAATTAGTTATATTACCATCTTGATCTAATTTAACTATAAAATCTACTTTCCATTTACCTTTACTAACATGCTTATTTTTAACGGGAGTAAACTCAAATTCATGTTGAGTCCATTCACCACCAGTATCCCATGTACCAGTTTCTCTCCAACTATAATCCCAATTATTTTCACTATCACCACCACGAGTATCACCAACAAAAACTGTAGCAAAATTATTGGAATTATCACCATCACATCTACCCCAACCAGACCAAATATAAGTTCTATCTTCTTCTAAATAAACATGTTCTGGTTCTCTGGCTTCTGCACC
>MDSZ01062560.1_pt1 | contig 14929 bp, 9 predicted proteins | sample 811201 | NCBI WGS metagenome assembly MDSZ01 (sample SAMN05326647, study PRJNA326480) | marine metagenome | isolation source: seawater | place: Indian Ocean: North | collected 2010
AAAAAAGAGAAATTCTCAGGCGGTAAATACTCACACCATTTGACTTGAGAGAATTGATAAGACGGAATGCCGAGGATGAAAGAGTAGGGAGAGACATCGAGATTCAAAGTTCCTCGATGAAATGGCTTGCCAGAGAATCCCTCAGATTCGAAGAAGGGCATTTGCATAGATATGGTACCGTTAGGAAATCGGTGGTCTTCTTTTTTGCCAGAGGCAATACCATGACCAGGTACAATCTTAGCTGTAATCTTGGTTAGCCCCGGAGATTTTTCTTCTAACATCTAAGGACAAAAACACTTGAAAAAACGATGACCACTTCCTCCGGGGCCAATCCTTACCCGAACAGGATGCATACACCGAGGACAATGCCCTACATATGAATCACCTCTTTTGTTTTTGTAAATTCTCCCATATGCCCCACAATTTACAAAGTGTATCCCCAGAAAAGGCTTTGGGGGTCCTTTTCCCTCATTGGATGGAGATGAGGGATCGGGTCTCACTCAGGGTCGATAGAAGTTCCTTCGATTAAGCCATCTACCCGATTTGTTAAAAGGTGCGCCTGAACGCTTAGACCATCCTGACCTTCGATAACTTCAGATACCCAAGTCTTTACTCTTTCCTCAATAAAGCTAAGCTTTTTGCTAGAATCAGGCTCTTTTGCTAACGCGGAAAAACTGGTCTGCAAGTCACTTTGTGCCGCATCGGACTGACCAAGCATCTCCTGCATCGCTTGCAATGACTTCCTCAGGGCATCAGAATTCAGTTCATCCTTAGTGACTTTTACCGGCTCAAGGTATTTTTTGGCAGCGGGTTGACGAATTTCGGGGGCACTGGAACCCGCTTTTTTAAATAATTTAAAAGAGGTGTCGCTACCATTACTGCTAAAAAGCGGTTTTTCATTAAATTTAAGCTTAGACAACCCCTTAAGTTCACGCCTGAGTTGCTTGAACCTTTGTTTTGAGCTTTCCTCCTGTTGCGGAGTGACATTACGAATAACATCCGCCTTCATGGTTGGCTCGAGTTCTGCAATTTCCTCAAGGATAGTTAAAATTCTCTCAAGCACTGCTTCCTGAGTCTGTAAGAAGGAAATGGCAGACTGTAAATACTCTTCCAGGTTCTCAGCAGTTTTCAACGGAACCTGATCTTCAGGTATAGGTAGTTTAGAACGAGTGCTTTTAGAAATCCGTAGGCGCATAAATATAAAAATCTATTGCAAATCTGACGGCAAAATCAAGCGGAAAGGGAAGCTCGCCCATTCTCCTGTAGTGAATAAATTCCAGAGCCGATCAATTGCTCGCCTTGGTAAAGAGCCAACACCTGTCCTGGAGTTATTGCACGCTGAGGTTTCGAAAAGGTAATTTTGACTGTACCGCTGTCCTGACTCTCCAACAAAATCGGGGTGGATGGATCACGATAGCGTGGTTTTGCCAAAAGGGAAAGTGAAGTGGACAGATCCAGTTTTTCTAAAAAAGACAAGTCAGATATTTCATAAGATTGCCCCCACAAAGTGATTTCATCAGTATTTTCAAAGGCAACAATTAGCCGATTGGATGACTGGTCCTTACCAGTGACCACAAAATTTTCATGGTCTGTATTGGAAGGAACACCAATGCCACGGCGCTGTCCAAGTGTGTAGCGATGAAGCCCTTTGTGTTTACCCACGATTTTGCCCTCAACCGTAATAATTTCCCCCGGTTGATCTTCGATGAAATTTGCAAGAAACTCAGGAACCTTCACCTTACCAAGGAAGCAAATTCCCTGACTGTCTTTCTTATCAGCGACAGGTAAGTCATATTTCTTCGCAAGAGCTCTAACTTTTACTTTATCAATTTCTCCCAAAGGAAACCTGGCCCGAAATAGCTGTTCTTGAGTAATTCTTGACAGGAAGTAGGATTGGTCCTTGTTTTTATCGAGCCCTTCCCATAGCTGTACTCCTCCATCACCCGTAACCACCCTCCTGCAGTAGTGTCCGGTTGCCAAAGCTTCGAAGTTCTCATTTAAGGCATAATCAAGCAACGCTCCGAATTTCATCTCCCGGTTGCATAAAACATCGGGGTTGGGAGTGATGCCTCGAGCATAGCCCTGAATCATTGGATCCACCACATGATGGTGGTAAAAATCCATTAAATTAAGGATACGAAAGGGAATTCCTAGCTTATCGGCTACTGCCTGAGCATCTTTTAAATCCTGAGCACCCGGACATTCACCAAGCAAGTCGTCCTCATGATCCCATGTTTTGACATAAACCGTCTCGATCTCATGACCGGCATTGAGGAGAGACATCGCGGCAACCGCACTGTCAACTCCCCCGGAAAGGGCGACCAGAATTTTCTCTTTTGATTCAGTCATTCTCATTCTTGAATACAAAAAATCTTGTAAGTCGCAAAATTTTTCGATTGGCGACGGATGAGGAATGCCCTAATGACCACGAAAGTGTATGAACGTGGTGGTAAAGTATGGACCGGAAAAAACGGTCAGGGACTGGTTTTTCTTGAGAAAGACTGGGAGAATGATCGGTTACCAGAGGACTTGGTGGAGGAAGCCGGACTTCTAGGTACGGATTTTAATCTGCTAGAAAAGATTCAACGGGCCAAACTCGCCGGATATGCAATCTATGAAAATATATTAAGATTCTCAGTTGATCCCATCGTGGATATAATTGGGAATCGAAAAAACACTGAGATTTATGTGGCATGTGACTTAAATAATTGGCTGCAAGATGAAACTTCCTCCGAACAGTGGAAGCTAAAAAAAGATGAACAGGGCACTCTCGCATGCTCGATTGACCTAAATAAGTTTTCTTTGGAGGATCGATTTCCTTTTAAATTTAAGACATCTGATGACCAGTGGTTAGGACCCGCTGATTTTTTCCCCTCGCAGGAAGAATCAATGCCCGGTGTGTCGAATTTTATTTTCGATATTCGCAGGACAGGGGAAGATATTTTATCTTTTCGAATTATCGAAGAGGATGATCCTCAACCTCTTAGCAAATGGACTTCCTTACGTCCGGAAAACCTAGGCTATTCCGAAGTAGGTAATGAGGGGACATTTAGACTTTTTGCTCCTCGAGCTCATCAGGTTAATCTTCGAACTTCTAAAGAAGCAAAATTTGCAAATAATGTAGCAATCCAGAAGATGGTACTTGGGAAAGACGGGGTTTGGGAAAGTAAAATAAGGAAGCCTTCCGACACACTTTATTATGATTACGAAGTTACCCACAAACCTAGAAGCCATCAGGCTAAATCTTTTACCAAACAAGTTTTAGACCCTTATGCAAAAAGCTGTGTAGACCGTGAAGGACCCGGCATAATCAGTCGTTCCCTCTTTCACTCGACAGAATTCTCGACCGTACCATTCTCTGCCCCCGAAGCCCATGACTTAATAATCATGGAAGGGCATATTCGTGATTTTTTGAAAAATGCTCCACTTGATTTGTCCAAGCAGGAAAGGATGGGGTTTTCAGGACTATCCCGTTGGTTAGAGTCAGAGGACTGCTACATCCGAAAAATGGGGGTGAATGCGATCGAACTGCAACCAGTCCACCAATTCGATTCCCGTTCGAAAAATGAATACCATTGGGGATATATGCCTGTAAATTTTTTTTCTGCGGCATCCGACTATGCCACCAGTCCCGAAGTTGCCTCCAATGAATTTAAAAAACTTGTATCCACATTTCACAAGGCCAACCTAACCGTCATTCTCGATGTCGTTTATAACCATGTCGGGATACCCAACCACTTGCTTCACCTTGATAGGGAACTATATCTTTCGACAGACGAGTTAGGTAGATTGACCAACCACAGTGGTTGTGGAAACGATCTAAATTGTGACGCACAACCCGTTAAAAAAATGATTATTGATAGTCTAAAATATTGGGTATCAAATTATCAAATTGATGGGTTTCGTTTCGACTTGGCTGAATTATTGGGAACTGAATTACTCACTGAAATTGAATTTGAACTGAAAAAATTAAATCCCAGTATTATCTTAATTGCGGAGCCTTGGAGTTTCAGGGGAAGATTACCTGTGGAGATAAACCAAACCGGGTATTCATTATGGAGCGATCGCTGCCGGGAATCACTTTTGGCATTCGTCAAAGAAGGGGTGGGGAAGGACAAAATCTCCGCCCTATTTCAAGGTAAGCTTGATCCTGAAAATCTTTATCCCTGGCAATCCCTTCAATACATTGAGTCCCACGATGACTATGCCTTCATCGACCGTATTTGTAGTGATAGCAAGACAGGGGGGATGCACCCCCCAAAGAATGCCATCGAACAGGCTAAGCTAGCCATGATCATTCTTTTACTTTCTCCCGGTATCCCGATGATTTCAGCCGGACAGGACTTTCTTAGAAGCAAGCGAGGCATTCGCAACACTTATCAAAATGGAGATGTCAATGCTCTCGATTATCAAAGGCTTGAGAAATATAAAAGTGTGCATGAGGCAGTCTGCGAAGTCATCAAATTCAGGCAATCAAAACTAGGTTTGTTTACTCGCCCGAAAGCTTTTGGTGAGTGTAGTTACTCAGAAATTGAAGTGGGCTGTAAAGATATTTTCAACCTTGTCATAAAACATAATCAGGCGGAGGAAGAATATTTGTTTTTATGCAACCCTCATCAGGTCTCTAACGAAGTGGAACTTCCACCGCATTGGCAAAATCAGGAGATTATGCTTCCGGGATCATCAGAACTGAACCGAATCACAAGCTTAAATCCTTGTGAATATCGATTAATCAAAAGAACAACCAGGTGAGCCTTTGAATTTGGCAATATTAGAAGCTACGCCGTATCTTAGATTACAAAATGAATGATAAAAGTGCTCTTTGCCTACTACCTTCATAAGCTGTTCAACCACCAGGCAAACGAGTGGAAAAACATCCGCCCGATCAGATGGTAAATGAGGAAAAGCAGAAATACGCTCGGTCATAGACATCCCGCAGGATGCCTCTGTCAGAACAGTAATTTCCTCCAAAGTGAATTGTTTACAATCTTCAAACCCTACACCTCTTTGCTCCGCAAGAATCTTTCTCATGAAAAAAATTGCCCCCCCCAGACCAATTAATTTGGCTGTAGTTCCATTAGTCAAACCCACCTTAGATATTTCAGAAAAAAGGTAGTCATTAAACTCTTCCACTTTGGAAAGACTGAGTGGATTCTCACTTGAAACATTGAGCCTTTCCGCAAGAGAAAGAGCACCTAACGGCACACTTTTAGCAAAAGTGGAATGGCCATCCATACTCTCAATAATCTCAAGACTTCCACCACCCAAATCGAAAACCTGCAGATGTGTTTCTCCTTTTATTAATGGATCAAAACGAACACCATCAGCTATCAGTTCCGCCTCCTGCTGTCCGCTTAATACATGAAGTTTGTGAGCAAACTTTTCCTCGATCACTGCCTTAATCTCTTCTTGATTTGCCGATCTGCGGATGGCCTCCGTAGCCACAAGAGTTAAGTGATCGGAAGATTCTTCCTCCGAAATACTGACTAATTGCTCCAGCACTGCAAATAACTGTTTTAGTTGATCGGGTAAAATAAACCCACGCTTTTGGGATTCAGATGAAATCAAGCGACAGGGAAAACTTTTTTCTAAGTTTGGAGCTAGGGAGCCATTTTGATCAAACTGTGAAATGAGGATTTTGGATGTATTCGAACCAATATCAATAACAGCAACTTTAGGACCACTAGCCTGTTGGATCATAAAACAAAATCATGAGGAGCAATAATCAAGGTAAATTCACCTTTTTGGCTAGAGGTTAGACTTTTTTCATGCACGGATGATATGGTTCCCACGACAATACTTTCATGAATTTTGGTCAACTCTCGAGCAACCGCAAGAAAACGCTGATCTCCATATACTTTTTTTAAGATTTCGAACGTGGATTCCATTTTATATTTCGACTGATAAAATATTAAAGATCCCTCAAACTCATCCCATTTCCGTAGCAAATTTTCAAATGCCACTTTTCCCTTTGGCGGGAAGCCCAAAAAAAGAAAATGATGGGTCGGTAATCCCGATGCGGCAAGGGCAGTTATCGCCGCATTTGGACCAGGAACGGGAACAACTTCAATATTTTGCTTCCGACATTCCCGTATCAAGCGAAACCCAGGATCGCTAATCCCCGGGTATCCCGCATCGGATAATAATGCAATTCGTTGCCCCTTTGAAATTTCGCTAGCGAGGAATTCAGATTGCTTCCTTTCATTCTCCTCACGATAGGAGATCATTGGCTTACTCAGCTCAAGGTGAGAAAGTAGCTTTTTAGTTACTCTTGTGTCTTCACAAGCAATCAGATCACACTCACTAAGGACTTTTTTTCCACGATCCGTAAAATCTCCCAAATTTCCTATAGGAGTAGCAACAATATACAGGCAACCAGTATTACCCATAGTGGCCAATGATGCGACTGTTATTGGAACTTAGCGGTTAAACCCACCGCGATCAAACCCACCCGGGAGACTGTACTCCCAGCTTGCGGGTCGACCTTGTGGCATTTTATCGTCATCCGGAGAAGCGGTAAAGCAACCACCTAAGGTAAGAAGCGAGAATATAAACAGAAGCTTAAGAATATGAGAGAATATCTTCATTAAATAATTAGAGATTTTGTTCTTCTTCAGGAATGATGTAGATGGAATCGCCAGGGCGCAATTTTTGAGGCTCGCCGAACCGTGGGAGGATGTAAGCCAATAGATATCCCTTGCGTGAGCTTTGCACCCTTATTCTTGCGGCTTCTTTTTTATCCTTCCAAACGGTAAAAACCTCACCTTGATTTACTCCACGATCAACACCAAAAGGAAGAAGTAACATTCCTGATTTAGTATCCACGCGAGCTATGGTAGACGGGGCACCAATGTCTGAAATTTTCTTTTGTTGGCTAACCGCCATCATGTCCAATTCATCCATCTCTGGTGGACCACTATCCTTCTTTTGAACCATAAAGGGGTTGACCTCTTCAGAAATAGCATCATCGGCAACTTCTCCACCTTGTTGCTTAGCGAGCATTTCGTCTATTCCACGCTTATAACCGGCAGCATCGGCAAGTCTTATTTCTTCCTGTTTTTTGGAGAGTTGTTGTTTGTGCTCCTCTTGGATGGCATCCACTTCAGCGAGATGTTTTTTAGCATCTTCCTGCTTTTGATTTTCCAAATCAACGACTTGATTGTTTAAAACCATGATTTGTTGCTCAGAAGCTTGCTTTTCTTTCTCTCTCTCATCTTTTTCAATAACGAGATCTTCCTCGACACCTTTCAGTTTTATTTGCGTATCTGCCAACTCATCCAAAGTATCTTCTTTCAATTTTTTCTCTCTTGCCCACATGTTTTGGTATTGCCGTAGCTCTACATCACGCTCCACGATCATTGACCTTAACTTGGTTATTTCACCGTATTTATCGTGCCTGTCTTTGTAAAACATCCCGATAACAGTTCGAAGCCTTTGTTGACGAGGTACTCCAATGACAACGGAACCATCTTCTTTTTTCGTATCTTTGAAGGGAAAATTAATTTCATCTGCAAACGGATCCTTAAACCCAGCAGGAGACTCTAGTTTGTAATCATCGGGAATGCGCCATGCGTTAGATTCAGCGTCCCAGTAAAGAGAACCTGGACCATATTCTTTAGTAATATTGTCGAGCAAATCCCGATAAGATTTATTTTTGTAAATGGAATCCTCTGAGGATCTGAGTGCATCTAAAGCATCTGACAGTAAATTTGGTTCTCCGTCAGGTATTTGTTCGCTGGAGTCAAAGACATCGCTAAAGGCACTTCTTTTTTCGGAAATATCCTTCCATTGAGCTTCTTTTTCAGATTGTAAAATCTCGTAGGCATCAACAACAACCTCGTCAAAGAAAGCAATTTGCTGTTTGGTGTTGGTATCAAATTTCAACCAGAGGAAAGCTGCCAACGCAAGCAAACCTGACAGGCTGAGTAGACGAAATAAAACGGCAAGAACTCTCATAGATAAGAAAAATATGAATACCTATTTAAGAGTATGCAAGGTGAATTTAATATATGTCTAGGCATAAACCCTTACTTGATATATCTGGGCCCGAGTCAATCCATGAGTGGATATAATTTCGATCTCAATGCTTTTGGCATTAAAAGGTTCAAAGGAGTGAGTACGAAATGCTAGATGGTTATTTTGAACATCTGCGATCAAGGTTGATTTCGCATCATCACCGGAAGCGTAGATGCGATAGTCTCGTACTAGAGATGAGAAATTATGATGCCTAAAAGAAGAAGGTTTATCCGGATAAATAAAGTCATACACGGGATCAAAATTAATTTCGATCGTGCTAATTGATTGAATTTCATCCCACTCAAATTCGAGGAACTCCGGATATTTAAAATCAGTGGGTTTTGAAATCCACAAACCGGGGAGATGATTGGGTCGCAATGAATCACTTACTGTGTTCGAGGACTGGTAAGGATGTTGTATAGGTGTGACTTGAATTCCCGGAGATGCAGAGGGTAGGGGGGAACAGGTTAGAATGGGATCAAAATCCGATAAAAATTTTCGGATTCCCCCTTTTACTTTAGGTCTTTTATTATGAAAAATAATGCCAACAATACCATCTCGATACAATGGAACTGAAAATTCTTGAACTGACTCCAACTGAAGGAAATGCCAACAATTCTTCTCCACTTTAATATCACAAATAATTTTTAATTTGTCAGAATCTCCTTCACAAATAACTGTTTGCGAATACAGACAAATTCCCGGGTTTGAATTATTATATCCACTACCCTCGAATAATTTGACCGTAAAAACTTGTTGATCTTTTGCTTGAAGATTTACCGAAAGATTCTCGATCAAATCTGAGGTTACAGGAAACTGAAATTGACAACAACATGTTGAAATAACCTGATCGATTTCTTCTCCAATAACACTCCAATCATCAAGCGTGGAGGATGCATTGGTTTTTGCCTTCAGAGATAGGTTATCGTAATCCTCAAAACCAACCAGTTTAGCAGCATGATTACGCCTGTAAAAAAGCCTATTTACTTCGTCAATATATCCTTTGTCCGTCAAGGTTTTAGGAAGTCTTTTCTTTTGAAGACATAGAGAAGCAATCATTCCAACAGAAGCACCCATTTGTGATGAACAGGATGGATTCCCCAATACCCGCGATGTCAATTCCGATGCTGAGGAACTTGAACCTGCTAGAAGTAAGTTTTTACACTCTTTTGAAATCATTGCCCCTAAAGGGATTTCAAAAGGTTTTGAAAGGGGTAACTCGTCGCGATTTGTTGAAAGCAAAGAGAAACTGCTTGGAATCGAACCGGTCCCTAAGGCTACCGAGTCATTCCATTCCTTGCTTTCAATTAAGTCATTCAAATCCAACCTGGTCTCTCCATACGCACGAAACGAGAGGTTTGGTATCGTATTTTCAGAAATATGAACCAATTTAAGGTTTTGCATAACATCTGAAATCGTAGAGCGGTTTTTGAGGTAATCCCAGGCAGCCAAAGCAATCATTTCAGGATCTAATCTTTTTTCGTTCGAGACGCCATTCCACTCTACTAAGTGTTCTCCCAAAAGATTAGACTCAAGAGACTTCATCAAATTAATTTGGGCAGAAAAATCATTATCCTCCCAATTAATTTTCACCCAACTCGGACAAGCAAAAGGGTACGAATCGTCGCCCTTCTCAATTCGAATAAAACAACCGAAACTTTGACCTCCCAGGGAGTATTGCTCTTTTCTTCTGGATGGTAATTCTTCATTTTTATCGACTCCCTTTTCTCCGGAAATACCGCATAACTCGCCAATTCGACCGATCCCCGTGCAATCAATGTAATATTTACCGTGTAAAGCGATGGACTTTTGCGAATTATGATCTTTGGCAAAAGCAACGATGATTCGTCCTTTCTCCGTGGAAACGGACTCTAGTTCAGTTTCTCGAAAAAACCGAATCCTTTTCTCCTTATCAATCCAATCTTGCAAGACCCTATATTGACCAATGTAAGTCCCCTCTGAGTTAAACTTAAACAGTTGATGCCATAGCTCATCCAATATCCCTGAATAACGAGAATAAACCCAAGATCTACCAGACTTGGCATTTAGTGGAAAACGGTGAGACGCGCCTGTTCTACCCCCCAAAAAATTATTCTTTTCAATAAGACTAACCATGTGACCTTCTCTTGCCGCAGTAATGGAAGCACAGATACCAGCCAACCCTCCTCCAACAACGACAATATCTGACCTGACAGAACTTATTTTCATAAAAGTTTAAGCATTAAATATTAAAAATCCTACGCCAACAAATTAATTAAATCGAAATCCTTCTAATACATAGCATTAAGTTTTATTAATAGTAAACCTTTAGAAATTTTAATATTGTCGGTAAATACCCGCGCTTCTATAAAAAATTAGTGCTCGTTTCCTCACAACAACAACGCCTACATTCTGTAATAAAGCTTTCTTTGCTACTTTCTTTTCATCAGCATGCGTAATATTTTCCCTCGGTGGACGAATACCATTCCAATTAAGATTATTATATCCTTTGGTTTGATAGGAGGTGCTGTAACCGCTGGCATTACATATTATGCAACTCCAAAGTATACAAGGGTAGGCTATCAACCATCTCAACCGGTTGAGTATAACCACGAGTTTCATGCTGGTCAATTGGGACTAGATTGTAGGTATTGTCATCATGGAGCAGATAAATCCTCCCACGCCAACATTCCGGGGGCTAATACTTGTATGTCCTGCCATAAGAATGTTAAAGCTGATTCCCCATTGCTCGAACCTATCCGCAACTCTTATTACGGCGAGGACACAAACAAAGATGGACAACTTTCCGAGGAAGAAGATGTAAATGGCGATGGGTTACTTACATCTGGTCCTGCAGTCCCTTGGGTTCGTATTCACAAAACCCCCGATTATGTTTACTTTAATCACGCTATCCATGTAAATCGTGGTGTAAGTTGCGTGGAATGTCACGGTAGAATAGATCAAATGGAAGTGGTTCATCATGCAGAACCTCTAAGTATGTCATTTTGCCTGGAGTGCCATCGGAAACCTGAAGAGTCTTTGCGCCCAATGGAACGAGTTACTAATTTAGCTTGGCATGTTCAGCACAACCAAGATGAATCCAAGGATCTGGCTCAAATACACGCCGGATTAAAAATTAAGGAGAATTGGGGTGTTAATCCCCCACTCAGTTGCACAGGTTGCCACAGATGATTCAAACGACTAAAATTACTGAAGAAATCCAAGGCAAGCAGTACTGGAAAAGCCTTGACGACTTAGCTGACACGCCTGGTTTCCGAAGTTGGGTTGATAATGAATTCCCTGAAGGTGCCAGTCTCATCGACGGGGTGCAAAGAAGAGGTTTCTTAAAAGTGATGGCAGCATCCTTCGGACTTGCGGGACTAGGTATGACCGGATGCCGTCGCCCGGAACATACTATTCTGCCTCATGGTAGAAGTCCCGAAGAACTTATCCCGGGCATACCGGCTTATTATTCAAGTTCCAGACCTACTTCATCAGGGTTTGTTCCTCTCATTGTTGAGTCGCATGAAGGTCGCCCGACTAAAATAGAAGGTAATCCAAGTTTTGAAGCAGGCGGAGGTAGTACTGATATTTACACGCAAGCTAGCGTGTTGGACCTTTATGATCCTGATCGTGCTCGCGGTTGCTTTAGTAAAGAATCGATTAGCGACACGGACAAGACCTCCTCTCGATGGAAAAAGATTTCCTCGTCAAATATCCTTGATAACCTCTCCAATATTGAAAATACGGATCGTGTAGCAGTACTCACCGATTCAAATTTTTCATCAGTCAGAAAATCTCTCCTTAAAAAACTTAAGCAAAAAGGTGTTCGAGTTTTTACTTTCGATCCTATCGACTTTCATTATCCAGAAAATTCTCTGGCAAAAATCCTCAATTTTAATTCTAGCATCCGTGCTTGTCCTGATTTCTCCAAAACTAAAAGAGTTTTATCATTAGATTCAGACTTTTTGGGACACAGAGAACCAAATTCTTCCGTTAATACTAAACAGTTTATGCCGGGTAGAAAAGTTCTTGCTCCTTCCGATGCAAAAAAAATGAATAGACTGTATTCGGTGGAATCTGATCTTTCTATAACTGGTGGAGTTGCAGATCATCGCCTCCGCCTTTCATCTTCAAATATGGAAGCATTTTCGGCACTATTCCTCAGCAAACTTCTAGTGCTTTCTGGCAATAATGACACAAAACTACTCAATCACCTTGCCACTATATCAAAAGGTACAGAGGAACATGATCAATGGGCAACAGAATGTGCTAAAGATCTATTCACACAAGCTAAGTCTTCGGTCGTAGTTGCAGGAAGTCATCTGCCAGATACCGTTCACTTACTAACCTATAAGATCAACGAAGTTCTCGGAAACCAAACAACTTGCCTGAGCTATTTAAAAACTGAAAACTCATTTGGTGATTTGGCTTCGATGTGCGACTCACTCAAAGGAGATGAAATAGACACAGTTATATTTCTAGGTGGCAATCCAGTTTATCATGTTCCTTCTGTTGATTGGATCGATCTGCTTAAAAATACTAAATCAACCTTCCGTTTAGGAGGTGCAATCGATGAAACATCGCAATTATGCGATTACCACATCGGACAGTCACACTTCTTAGAATGCTGGGATATTGGAGTCAATTGGTGTGAAGACAATTGCTCACCTGTTCAACCTCTCCTTGCTCCTTTATTCGATACATGTTCTGACTTAGAAGTCTTATCCAGTCTTCTCCAGGAAAATAAAAACTCTCATGACATTGTATTAGATTTCTTCGACAATTTTTCGGAAATATCTGTAAATTTCGAAAATTTTCTAAAGTTGGGCACAGCTATCTTAAATCCGTCTGTAATTAAAGATTTACCCGACCCAAATCCGGCGTTACTTAAAATTAAACCAAAAGAGGTTACGATTTCTGATAATTCTCTTGAAGTACTACTAACCCCGGATTTCCACACTTGGGATGGGCAATTTTCAAATAACGGTTGGATGATGGAATGTCCTCAGCCAATCACAAAACTCACTTGGGATAACGCACTTTTAATCAGTCCGGTTCTCGCGAAGAAACTAGAGCAAAAATATCCAAATCTAGGACTTCTGCCAAAGGCTACGATGCTTAATGAAACTGGACAAATTGCTCCTGACGCAGCTGTTTTTGAGGATGGCAAGCAGAAAGCCCCTGTTGTAACTTTAAAGGTTGGCGACCACCATGAATATGTTGCACCACTATATGTTCAACCCGGACTCGCTGACTACACGGTCGTATCAACCATAGGCCAGGGCCGCTCTCGCGTTGGTAGGGTTGGATCTGGAACTGGATTCAATAGCTGTTCCCTTCTTCATACTGATTGCAACCGAATTAGCAACGGTGCGACCATCGAACCAACTGGTGATTTTCACATCCTTGCCAATGTTCAGGAACACTGGTCCATGGAAGGTAGAGCGATTATTAGGGAAACAAACGCTAAATATTATTCGGAACATGAAGACTTTGCTCAAAAAATGGGAGCAGAATCTCATTCTCCACCAATGTGGGGAAAAGATCAGGATGCTAGTATAGCCGAGAAAGCCACTACCACGCCCAGAGGAAACTCGGCCTACGAACACCCCGACCATACTTACGAACACTCAGAAACTTTTGGTCTGCACCAATGGGGGATGAGTATTGATCTCAACCAATGTACCGGTTGCAGTGCTTGCGTTGTTGCATGTCAGAGTGAAAACAACATTCCGATAGTGGGTAAAGACCAAGTTCTGCGTGGCAGAGAAATGCATTGGATAAGACTGGACAGATATTTCAGTTCACCCGAAAGAGATGGTGCTGAATTACCTTCCGATGTTCAGGTTTCGTTTCAGGGAGTTTCTTGCATGCATTGCGAAACAGCACCATGTGAATCTGTTTGTCCAGTAAATGCAACCGTACACGACGAAGAAGGACTTAATGCGATGGCCTACAATAGATGCGTCGGCACTCGTTATTGTGCAAATAATTGTCCTTACAAAGTACGAAGGTTCAATTTCTTTGATTGGAATAAAAGAAATACGAATGAACTGTACCAAGGTCCTCTCGGTGAAGAAAATGATTCCCTTGTAGACATGGGTAAAAACCCAGATGTGACAGTTAGAATGAGAGGTGTCATGGAAAAATGCACCTATTGCGTCCAACGTATACAGGAAGCCAAAATAAGGACCAAAGTTAATGCACAAAGAGAGGCAAAACTCAATACGGGTAAAGACGGTGCTGATATAAAGCTTGATGTAAAAGATCTAAAGGTGCCTGATGGTACGATTAGAACAGCTTGTCAACAAGCATGCCCTTCTGATTCAATAGTCTTTGGTGATCTCTCTGACCCAAATAGCGAAGTAAGTAAAATGAAAAGTAATCCCAGAGATTACTCGGTGCTTGGTTATTTGAATACTCGTCCTCGTACAACATTTCTAGCAAAGGTGCGTAATCCCAACACAAACATGCCGGATTACACCAAGAAGCCACATTCTTATCGCGAGTACAGCGACAAAGCTTACCCAGCTGATCATGGTAAACCCAAGAAGGAAAAGAATTCTTATTAATTATGGCATCGGTTAGCGAAAAAACAGAACAACCCGCCATTCTTGCAAAGGTAAAACCTGCTCCATGGAGAGATCCTCCATTGGTTGAAAATCGTAGATCTTTTCACTGGGTTACTGAGAAAATTTGTGGAATTGTTGAATCGAAGACACCCGTTTGGTGGTGGTGGTGCTTTATTACTGCTCTTTGCATTGCAAGTTTCACTGGCATGGGTCTTATTTATCTCGTATCAACCGGTGTCGGTGTTTGGGGTAATAACAATCCTGTCAATTGGGGGTGGGCTATCGTAAACTTTGTTTTTTGGATCGGAATTGGCCATGCGGGTACGCTTATCTCTGCAGTGCTTTGCCTTCTTAAACAG
>MDSZ01098712.1_pt1 | contig 14927 bp, 11 predicted proteins | sample 811201 | NCBI WGS metagenome assembly MDSZ01 (sample SAMN05326647, study PRJNA326480) | marine metagenome | isolation source: seawater | place: Indian Ocean: North | collected 2010
GGAGGACAAGGGGTTAACACCACTGACTCCGCGGTGCAAATTCTCCACAAGCCATCGGGTCTTACGGTATACTGCGCAGATGAACGATCCCAACTGAAGAACAAAAGCAAGGCTATGACCGTTTTGCGATCCAGGCTTTTGAAAATCAAGCAGACGGAAGAACGTGAAAAGTATGCCCAAGACAGAAGGGAACAGGTTGGAACAGGTGATCGAAGCGAACGCATTCGAACTTATAATTTTCCTCAAAGCAGAATTACAGACCATAGAATAAACTATACTTCTCATGCCCTAAACGAATCACTGTTCGGCGATCTTGACCACTTGCTCGAAGCGCTCGCCGAAGTTGACCTCAAGCTCAGGCTAGAAAAGTTGGGCAATGAATAAAGGCGAGAAATTTCTCACTCGACTTGAAGTTCTAAAGAAATCCTCGGATTTTTTACGTGCCAAAGGAGTGCCCAACCCCAAATGTGACTCGGAATGGCTTGTTTCCACCAGCCTGAAAATCAAAAGAATGGAATTATACCTCCACCCCGAAGAAATCGTTGAGGAGCAAAACATTCGGGAAATCAGGAGCAGGATAGTCCGCAGAGGAAAAAGAGAGCCTCTTCAACATATTCTGGGATCCGTAAATTTTGCAGGGTTCTTAATCAAAAGCGATGAGAGGGCCCTCGTTCCCAGACCGGAAACCGAGTCTTTGGTCGAATATATACTAAATCGAATACCTGAATCATTTGAGGGTAAGATATTAGACATGGGAACAGGGTCGGGTGCCATTCTGCTCGCTCTTTGTTCCTCATTGCCTTCCAGTTTTGGTATCGGAACTGACAGATGCAATGAAGCCTTGGCTCTTGCCGAAGAGAATGTTCGTTTGCTGAACCTGCAGGAGAGAGTTGTCCTGAGAAATTTGGATTGGCATCAAGATAAGATTTTAGATGACGATATCAGCCTTATCGTAGCAAATCCTCCCTATCTGGATGAAGAGGAGTGGGAAAGCGCCCAACCTGAGGTCAAGTCGTTCGACCCTAAGCCTGCCCTGGTTGCGGAAGACGGAGGGTTTTATGACCTTCGAAAAATTATTGCATGCGCCAGCGACACCTTGGCTACCGATGGATTGTTGGCTCTTGAGTTCGGCATTTGTCACGCGGATCAAATAGCGACTGCCCTGCGTCCCAAATTCAAAGATATTGAAATTTTAAAAGACCTTTCTCGATACAGGCGGTTTGCAATCGCCAAAAAATCCTAACTTAACACCCGTTGAAGCTACGGACAAAAGTGGGGGGGGTCCTAATCTTTGGAGGGCAGGGTGGGGTCTTTGAGGGAAATCTCTTTTCCTTCTAGCAATTCCAACCAATCAGCCATTATGCGCACACTCTCATGCAAACGAATGTCCAATTCTTTGGGTTTTTCCATCTTTTCCTTGGAGGATTCGTCGCCAGTTACCTCTTCGCCTCTCGCTTCAAGTGACCTGCGGGCTTGATCTTTTACAACCTGCAGACTTGTTTTTCGGAGAGGAAACGCCTTTTCGGCAAATGACTTGAATCTTTTCTGGAGTTCCTTCGAAACCTTTTCATCGTTCTTCTTTTGGGCAATTCTTTCCGGCAGGTTAAGAGACATCGTTTTTGTTTCCCTTTTCTTCCTGAACCAATCAATGTTTTCCTTCAAGTAGAGAAATTCCGAAAGCTTTTCTTGGCGGGTTTGGCTAAGCTCTCTTAGTTTGTCCAGGTTGTCTTTGTCATATACGAATTCTTCTTTCGGCCTCCTGAAGTTAACCGCAGGGATTTGATCCCATGCAAGGGCGTTATCCAAATCGGACTCACCTATGGGAAGATGCATATTGATCGTGTCCATGGTAATGTCACTCTTGACCCCCTCGATTTGAGTACTGCCCCCCGATGGCAGATAATATTTTTGGATCGTTATTTTCGCTGCGCTCCTTTTTTTCGCGGTTCCTGCTATATGAACGGGCAGGTTCATTGGAATAAGGGATTGCACGGTACCTTTGCCGTGAGTGGTTTCGTCACCCACTATAATGGCTCTTTTGTGATTTTGAAGGGCTCCTGCGACAATCTCAGATGCTGATGCGCTATATCTTGAAACCAACACAATCAACGGACCGTCCCATCCGATTTTCGGATTGAAGTCGAACTTCTTTCGAATTTTGCCATCGGTGCTCTTAACTTGGACTACAGGCCCCCTTGAAATAAATAGCCCTGCAAGATTGACTGCTTCGCTGAGGTAACCACCACCGTTTCTTCTCAAATCCAAAATAATACCTTCGGCACCTTGCTTTTTCAGTTCGTTTATCAACTCCTCAACGTCATCGGTTGCCTTTGGCCCATTTCCAGATGAACCGTAAAAGGATGGTAGTTCAATTCTCCCGATTAATCGATTTCCTTCCTCGCCGGGCATTTCGTGCAGGCTTCCCGAGGCTAGGTTTGCAGTAAGTTTGATTTTATCACGTACGATTCGAACGACCTTTGTATTGGACGGATCCTTGACGGGCTTTATTTCAAGCCGAACCAAGGTATCCTTGGGCCCTTTGATAAGTTCAACTATTTTGGCCAGTTTCATGTCAACCACGTCAACAAAGTCACCCTCCGCCTGTGCTACCTTGAGAATGATGTCTTCGGGCTCAAGCTCACGTGATCCTTCCGCAGGGCCGCCAGGCAAAAGTTCCTTGATCGTGCAAAATCCGTCCTCATCGCGCAGAACCGCACCTATGCCAACAAATTCATTGTTCATCTGTTGATCGAATTTTTCCTTCTCTTTAATGTTCATGAAGGTGGTATGCGGATCGAACATTTGGGTAAGGGTGGTGAGGTAGAGTTCCTGAATGTCTGTTGCCTCAAAATCCAAAATGTTTTTCTTCCAGCGCTTGTAGCGACTACTAATTCTTTCCGCTGACTCTTCAATAATCTTTTGCAGTTCGGGTGTTTCGAGACTTTCGCTGGAATTTGAGTCTAATTGCGAAAGGGTTTCATTGAGCAATTCAAATGAAACCAGTTTTTTCCACTGCATGTCCAATTCCTCGCCAGAGGAACACCAATTGGCATGCTCTCTGTCTGTGTTATAGGTCTCATTGGTATCAAGTTTCACCCCGGAGCCGCTCACCCAGGAAATCGCCCAATCCAATCTCTTCACCGATCGCTTCTTGTATTCATTGTAGATCTCAAAACCTGGAAATAAATTACCTTGCTTGAAGAACGTTATCAAGGTCGGTGAGTAATCCTTGTTGAACCGGTCAATATCTTGCTTGGTGAAATACAGTTTTTGCTTATCTAGTTTCTTAACAAAACTTGCCAAAAACTCCTTGGAGTCCAATTTTTCGATGGAAACCTTGCTAAAGTGGGCTTGCTCCAATGCCTGAACCAACCATCTCGCCTCATGCTTCATGAGCGAGGAAGGTTCGATTGCCTCCGCATCGTTTTGGCATAATGCAAAATCAGCCGTTAAGATGAAAGCAATTAGAACAAGCAACGCCTTTGGGCAATAATTCTTTTGTGGGGGTTTCATTGGCTAAAACTTGAAAGCATTACTGCCTGTTAAGCAAGCCTTTTGCTTTCTCTAAAATGTTCTTTTCTTCTTGAGTCAAAGCACCAAAACCATTCTCGTTGATTTTATCGAGAATACGATCAACTTCTTCCTGTAAGTCTTGTTGGTCTGAAAAATCCACCGCATACTTAGATTTGCTAATGGAATGATTTTTTTGAAACCGTTTTGAAACACCACTTGATTTTTCTGAGCGAGAGTTAACAAAAACGAATTTGGGGAATTCCTTCCCCGAAAGCAGATACCTGAAAACGAATGCGCCGGACAGCATTCCTCCTAGGTGGGCGGAGCAGTTAACCGTCAAATTGCCCCGAAGCTCCCAAAATATAAAACCAAATAACTCAATTCCCAGGAGACTTAGGAGCAAATACCTAGGCTTTATAGATATAGGTAAAACGAAGAAGAGTAAAAGGGTAATGGGGCGGTTCGGGTTACTGAAGCAAAAATAAGTGAGGCTTGCCATTAGAATGGGTGTGAAGCCGAAAAGTTGTTGTTCTGCCTGATAATTAAGGCTTAACCAAATAAACCCACCGGACAGGGTTGACAATACGCATAACCAGTAAAAGCTTCGTTTGCCAATTTCTTGTTCGACCGCTCTGCAAATGAAATGAATTCCTATGAGGTTCATTATCAAGATGAAAGGACCTTGATTAAGAAATGGATAACTCAATATCGTCCAAAAATAACCACTTGAGAGAAAATGCGAGCTTAGGGCTAAAGCTTTAAAATGCACTCCTTTACCGTGAGGTAACCCAGCTGCGAGTTCGACAAACAATTGGAAAACAAAACAAGATATCAGAAGTATCAATATCCGATCTATGGTTGAATTTATTCCATCGCTGAACGGTTTCTTCATATATGATCTGTCATAAAGCACGAACACAATCTATCATTGGATGACATAGGGGCAATGAAGAATGAAAGTATTTGTCATTGATTTGTTGTATGAATGACAAAAATTTGTTTTGAAGGAGAAGGATGCGTGCTCCCATATATTACGCTCTAACTCCTTTCCTCCTAGGTATAACTGCTAACTCTATAATCCATTCTGGTTATGGGTCATTGCTGATTGGAATCATTAGCATAACGGTGAGCATTACAAAGGGGGGAATAAAAAAAAGACCGAGTTTTGATCGAATAAATATCCTGGCGCTGGGATTTGGGGGGGTCTTAAATGTTTGGCAATATCTTGGAGTGGTTACGGAAGAAAAGGAAGTGATGGAATCTATGCATCGGAATCTCCCTCCGCGTGAGGTTGAATGCAGTATAGAAATAATTGATGTGAAGAATCAAATCGGGAAGTATGGTGAATATGTATATTTCTACGGTGTAATTGTAAAAGGCCCAGAAACAAGAAAGGATCTAGTAAACAAAACGGTTAGAGGTATGTATCGAGATAAAATAGGAGATGTATTTATTGAAAAAGCTGATATAATAAGAGTTAAAGGAATAATAGAATATAATAAAAAAGATAAAATGGGAGTCTTACAGAATAGTATAAATTATAAAATGTACTATTTGAATCATGTAATTTTGGAAAGAAAACATTTTCTAAGAAGAATAAAAACATATATCCAAACAACTATAAGAAATGATAAAAATACTGCAAAAGAATACCATGGATTCCTGTGCGCATTCTTATTGGGTGAAAAAAAGTTTATGACTGAAAGACAAATTGTATTATTTAGAAATATCGGAACAATGCATATCTTTGCCGTTAGCGGCTTACACATAGGTATTGCTTTTCTAATATTATATCAGTGTCATAAAACTTTTCTAAAGCAAAAAAAATTCTATTTACCCTTAACATTAATTATGCTTTTTTGTTATGTATCATTAACTGGCTTTCCGCCCTCTGCATGCCGGGCATATGTTATGGTATTATTTTGGCAAATATCAATTTTTTTATGCAGAAAGAGCAATCCATTATCTATTCTCGGTTGGACCGCATTAATTCTTCTTCTTATCGATCACAATTTGTTATTTGCAGTTGGCTTTCAATTGTCCTTTACTGTGGTATTAGCAATATTGTGGATTTTACCCAAACAAGATAAAAGCAAAAGTTTTTTTACAGTATTTAAAATTTCTTTTCTTATTTCCTATGCTTCATTTTTTAGTAGTATAATTCTGATTGCAGATAATTTTAAATTTATCAACCCATTATCAATAATCGTAAACAGTATCTTAATGCCTTTTATTGTAATTGTATTTATAGCATGTATATTATATTTAATATCCTTATTATTATACCCTACTGAATTTTTTTCAAATTTAACGGAGTCCGGATATTTAGTTATAGAATACTATTCTCATTTATTTTATTCCATAAAGTATACCCATTTTCATTTCCCATGTGATTACTATACACATGGTGCTTTTCATTTAATCATTCCCCTCATGTTAGTACTAACAAGAGATTTCTTTACAACTCTATGGCAAAAGATTGCGTTTTTGGCTTTAATGCCTACAGGTATTCTCATTGTAAATTCGTGTTTTAACTAAACTCTTGAAAAAAATACATGCTACAATTTATCAAAATTCTAAAGAAAAATTTCCGACGATCGGTTTCATGACCGCTTATTTCTAGATTCGATACCCTGGGCGCGATTCGTTAAGATTCACTCAGGCTTTCTGAATATTTAGTCACTTATTGTTCAGGGCACTTAGTATTTGTAGGCGAAGCTCGTATTTTTCGATCTTTCCCGTTTCTCCTTGAAGCATTTTCCCGTCACCTCCTATTAATCTATAAAAGGGTGTAATGCTAGAAATGTCTGATGGAATAATCGTTGTTAACGGTGATAATTGATTTCCGGATACTATAAAGTTCGTTGAGGACAATTGCGCTTGTTCAAGAGCTTCTATTGCAGAATCGACGTTTTGTCTTTCTGCAATGCACACGGTTATCAACTTGAGCCCCCTTTTTCTAAAGATTTTAAATAGTGTGGAAATTGTTATTAAATTATCTCTTAAATCTTTATCTGTTTGCTTCCATACGTAGAAAAGTTTTGGTTTTCCGGTTTTGTAATTAAGATAAAACTTTAATTTCTTCTCATCAGCAGCAGTTATTCTTACCGTCTCGTCAGAATAACGCTTTCGTACCTGCTCAGCTAGCAAAAGATCGTCCGAAAACTTGATTGCCGTACCAAATACCTTTGTACGTTTGAATTTATTACCCCCTCCATTCAGGTACGATATAATAGATTTATATAAGTCCGATGCTTCAAGGCTTTCGGGCTGGTCGTGGTTACCTATTCTACCAGCATAAACCATTTCCCTTTTTTTATTATATAGAAAAGCCGACGGTGTAATCTTCACCCCAAGTTTCCTTGTCAGAGTTTGTTTTTCACCGTCAAATAAATATGGAAAGTTATAGTTCTTTCGTAGTACTCTCTTTTTCATTTCCATGAATGAATCACCCAAATCACTATATGCCTGTTCATCTGGTAATACCGCTTTATCATAATTTGGTGACACGGCAACTATTGCGACCTTCTTTTCCCTCATTAATTCCGTAATTTTTATCAACTGATTTTGAAATAGTTGTGATATTTTACAGTGATTTGATAAAAATATAACGGCTAGCAAATCGTTTTCTTCAAAATCTTTATTGGAATAAAACCTTCCGTCTGTTCCTTGTAATGAAAACTCTGGTAAATAAACCGGTTTTTCGCTTTGTCCAGAATGAACCTTTAACTGAAATGCAACCGTTAGTAATTGAAGCAACACCAGCTTGTTCAACAAAATTACTGTTTTTTTCCAACTGCACATGTTGAGTATTCTCAGGTTATTCTGTTGTTTTTTACATTTCTCTCTCGATGCCGTTCTCTTTATCTTTTCTATCCCCACAATCAAACTAAATCAATGGTTTTCAAACTCCTATTCGAGTTATTCCTGTCCCATATACGCTCAATATTGTTGGCATTAATCGGTAATGATACTAGTTTTCACAATTGATGCTGAATGAATTTTCATCTGCTTTAAATGAATCTCCATGTACTCAATCCGGTGCAAGAGCTCCATACTCTTACCGGCTCGATGATACGGAATTTTGGAGAAACATACCTGCTTGGAGTGAAATCGATTCAAAAACTTTTGGTGACCACCGCTGGCAACAACGTAATTCGATTACCACTTTAGCCCGCATCAGGGAAACCCTTGGTGATCTTGTGGGTTCGGCCCTCATTGATGATATCGATGCAGGATTAATGAGAACCAGAATGAATTTGCGATTAACCCCATATGTTTTTTCGCGCATAAATTGGGCTAACGCTGAAAACGATCCGGTACGCCGTCAGTTCATTCCTTTGGGTTCACAATTTATTGCAGACCATCCTCTTGCAATGGATGACTCTCTGGCCGAAGACAGTAACAAGGTTACGCCATATCTCATTCACCGCTATCCGGACAAGGCTCTATTTTTGCCAACCACTCTTTGCCCCGTGTATTGTTCTTTCTGTACTCGCAGTCGTGTGGTTGGTGGTAGTACTGCGGTAAAAAGCAAGTCCACTTATGGAGCAAAACCATTAGGTTGGAACAGCACATTTGATTACATCCGCAATCATCCTGAAATTGAAGATATCGTTATTTCGGGTGGTGACGTTCTTCTGTTGCGTCCGAAGCAAATAAGCCAAATTGGCATATCGCTTTTGTCCATACCTTCCGTTCGGCGTATTAGGTTTGCGACCAAGGGGGTGGCCATTATGCCGATGAAGTTTACCAGTGACATCGAGTGGGTAGATGCATTGCATGAGGTAAGCAGGCTTGGCAGGGACTTAATGAAGGAGGTTTCGTTGCATACGCACTTCAATACGGACCGAGAGATAACGGTTTGGACTTCCCTGGCTATGAAAACATTAACTGATATCGGAGTACGCGTACGGAATCAGTCCGTTTTGATTAGTGGGGTCAACAACTCTCTTGATTGCCTACGTTATACCATGAAGAAACTGGCCAACCTTCTCATCCAACCTTATTATATCTACCAACACGATTTGGTGCCAGGGTGTGAACATTTACGCACAACGGTCCGGAAGAGTGAAAGCATGTCTTTGGGTTTACAGGGGTCGATGGCCGGATTTAACACGCCTCGGGTTGTCTGTGATGCCCCAGGGGGCGGAGGAAAGCGAGAAATTTCCAGTTACATACTTTATGATCAGGAAATTGGCGTATCTGCATGGACTTCGCCTGCTGCCAAGCCTGGCACCATCTTTTACTATTATGACCCCATCCACCTTTTGGGAGGGAAGGGTCGGGCGATTTGGGCAAACCCTTCGGCTATAGATTCGCGTTTAGCAAAGGTAAGGGCAGGGGCTGCCGCGCGTTTGGATTGCACGGCGCAATAAATCTTTCCTGCCGGAAGTCCTTTTAGGTATCCTAGTCCGTTCTTATGGGCATTACTACACACAAAAACGACAGGCTAGACTCTTTGCCTCCCTCGACCTTGAATACTCCCGGGCTCATGTCGTCTCTGAATTCAAGTCGCACTTTGTCCTGAAGGAGAGACCTTAGTGGGTCTAGCAAGAACCTGGGGTTAAAAGATACTGTTGCTTCCTCGCCTTCGTAGACTATGCCCATCGACTCACAGGCGTCCCCGAGCGTGCTTTGTCCCGTGATTTCCATCTCGTTTTTCTTGATTCTAAGGGTCACTTTTTCATCCGACACGAGCGCGGCTCTGTGTACGCATTCTTGCATCAGCTCCCTCTCTATCTCCGCCGCATTAAAATCATCCTTTGGGATCACTTGTTTGTAGTTGGGGTATTTTCCCTCCACTACCTTGGAAACTAGATATACCGATTCTCGAAAACCTATGGTTTCGTCTTCTTGGTTTTCAACCTTTAACTCGAAAGCCACTTGGCGATCCGTAAATGATATGCTGATGGATTCACCTATGTCCGGTAGTTTTTCCAGTTCCGTAACGGTTAGGGAAGGAAGGATAAATTCACCCTCTTCACCCTCCGCCACATTCATATCTCTATTCGTAACGGCTAACCTGCGTCCATCTGTAGCAACAAGGGATAGGTTTCCTTTGCTGAAGTGAAAGAACACACCCTTTAGCATGTATCTTTCTTCGTTCACCGATTGTGCATAAGAAACGCTTTTTAACATGGCCACAATCTCCTGGCGGTCCATTTTGAATTCTTTGCGCTCCTCCAATTCAGGTAAAGGGGGAAACTCCTTGCTTTCCATACCAACAACATTAAAAACAGATCCCCGAGTACTGATCGTTGCTTTGGGTGAATCACTAGACTCCACGCTGACTTCCATGTCCGCTAACTCCCTTACGATTCTTCCCAGTTCTTTCACCGGCAGGGTAACAGAACCCTCTTCCGAAACATCGGCTTTGATCGAGCAACGTGTACCTAGATCCAAGTTTGTTGTTGTTAAGCGGATGGTTCCTTCACGTGCTTCTATCAGCACGTTTTGAAGAATGGGCATCGTTTTTCTCGTACCAACCACACTGGTAACCAATTGCAAGCCAGAACTAAAATGATCTCTGTTAATCTTAAACTTCATCGAGTTGAGTTGTGAATGAAAATGAAGGAGTACACAATATCGAATTATTGATAAAGATATAAGAACTAAAAATTTGTATTACTCTTATATACGAGAACAAGTCAAACAACCTGATAACCCCTTGCTCTTCAATAAAAAGCGAAAGGAGCGATTGTCTATAACAAAAGAAAAATTTTTTGATAAACGAAAAATGACCAACAACAAAAGAGAAATTGAAAAGATTTTCACAAGAATTCACGATATTTATTTCTTGGCCAAAGACTCCAAATAATCCCAAAAACTCTGATGGTTCTCCAGTACCGCCTCTTCAGATGCCGGCAACTTGCAACGGAACAAAAAGTCGTTCAAAGAATTTTTTGGTAGAATGAAGTGGCAATGAAGAGCAATATCTATCTTTTCAAAATAGACCCTAAGCTCTTCGAGCCTAAGACGATAAAAGGATTTTCCATTTCGCTGAAACCTGCCAATACCTGCATCGGAACCAGCCAAGATACTGTTGGTCAAAGAACTCAACTTGTCCATAAGGGAAAGTTGTTCGGCTTGTGGCAAAGAATTCAAAACCGAGAGGCTTTGATCTGAAAAAGTGACTTGAAACATATAATCTACCGGAATCTAAAAATGTTGATGAAGGAAAGAGCGTTGACAACACTCTGCACGACAAACCTATTGAATGCAAAAAGGAAAAGCGAATAATATGGACAGCAAACAAGAGTTAAGGGATGCCCAAGAAGTTTTGGTCAAAGAAGCCGACTCCATAACATCGGCAGCATCTCGCCTGAGCGAAAACTTTTCTCGGGCGGTAGACAACCTTTATACCGAACGCGGAAAAGTTGTTGTCAGCGGAATAGGGAAATCAGGTCATCTCGGCAAAAAGCTAGCGGCAACTTTTTGCAGCACGGGAACCCCGGCCGCCTTTCTTCATCCATCCGAAGCGGTTCATGGAGATTTGGGAATTCATCAAAAAGGCGATCCGGTCTTGTTTTTGTCCAATAGCGGTTCGACTCCAGAGCTTTTGGCCCTGGAGCCCATCCTGCGGGGGCGCGTAGCCAGAATAGTCGGTATCTTCGGCAGTACGGGCGGTCAACTAGCCTCAAAAGTAGATGCATTCTTAGATTCATCCGTTCCCGAGGAAGCAGACCCATTGGGTATTGTGCCAACAGCCAGTTTTTCAGTATCCGCTGCCTTGGGAGACGCCCTGGCATCGGCTTTGATGAGGAGAAGAAATTTCTCCGAAAAGGACTATGCCCAAACTCATCCTGCCGGACAACTAGGAAGAAACCTAACCCTGCGGGTCTCCGACGTCATGCACCTTCTTCCTAAAACGGCATGCGTAACGAAAGAAACCAAAACAAAGGATCTGGTCATCGAGATGACCAGATTCCCGCTGGGAGCAGCCTGTGTGACGGAAGGGGAAAAACTGTTGGGCATTGTGACGGATGGGGATTTGCGAAGAGCCCTGAGCGGAAATGAAAACCTGCTGCAACTTTCTGCGGAAAAGGTTATGACGAAATCGCCGCAAACCATTGCGCCAGAAGTTTTATTGGGCGATGCACTGAAGGTAATGGAAGATCGCAAATCCCCGATATCCGTTTTACCGGTAGCCTGCCAGAAAACACTAAAATTGCTAGGCCTGATTCGCCTTCATGACATATACGCACCTTCCGGGAACTGAAAGTTTCTTGAGAAAACACTCAAAACCTGCTTATATGTACCCAACAAAGACCTTAGAGGCGTGAATTCTAGGAAAATCATTCTATTAACGGCATCCTTACTTGCACTGCTCGCAGGGGGTTACCTTTTGCAGCAACTGCGAGATGCATTTGATGAACACTCACATTGGCGATCGCGAGAAGCTGTTTTGGAAAAAGAACTGGAAGACCTAAGAAAAGAGGCTAGGGCGGACAGGGAGTTTCTCGATAGATTGAGAAGAGACCCGGACTTTCAAGATGCTATCGCCAGGAAGGAACTGGGATATGGAAAAAAGAACGAACGCCTGTATCGCCTCCCTGAACCCGGGGACGAAAAACAAGTGGTTCAGCAACCTTGACCCATAGCAGTAAAAGGCAGACGAAGCTCTAAAACCCGGAGAGGTAGAAAGCACCCTCTTTTGCCTAAGGTAATCCGAGGTGCCTGTATCAAGAAATTATAACCTCGCCAGGAAAGGTTTTGAGTGACCCTATGACTCTTTTTGTATAATTGTAACTAAATATTTTATTCACCCAACCATGTCAGACTCCACAACAGAACAACTCAACCAAGCCAAGGAAAGCGGAGAGCTTTACGAAAGCTCGCACGAAAACATTAGCGAATTGCTTGGAATAGAAAACCTGCCCGACTGGGTCAAAAACTCTTTGGAGGAACTGATAGGCGATCAAAGTTGGGAGGAGTTAAACAATCGTTTTCATGCAAACCTGGCCTTTGGAACCGGCGGAATGAGGGGGAGAACCATCGGCAACAGGATAACGCGTGCAGAGAGAGGAAAAAGCGGAAAAGGCGAAACACCAGAATATGCAGCGGTAGGAAGTAACACGCTCAATGAGATAACAGCCCTCCGTGCCACCAAAGCCCTCTTTCTTTACGTAAGGCAATGGATGGCCGAACAAGGGATACTTGAGCAACCACGCTTGGTGGTAGCTCATGACGTTCGCCATTTTTCAAGAAAATTTTGCGAGCTTGTGGCAAACGCGTGGATTAGACTGGGAGGCTACTCCATGATATTCGACGGACCTCGGTCAACGCCGCAACTGAGCTTTACCGTCCGCCACCAATATGCTCATGCCGGTATTGTAATTACCGCAAGTCACAATCCATCGCATGACAACGGATTCAAGGCATATTTCGGTGATGGGGGTCAGTTGATACCGCATCACGCCGAGAAGGTGGTTGAGAAATACAAAAGTATATCAATCTCCGAACTTCTGCCCTTGCTAGATAAGGATACTTCGGACGCTCCCCCATGGACAGTGCTTCAAGCAGGCGATGACCTTTCCTATCGGGCGGCGCTCGAAGATGCCGTTCTTGATCCTGAATTGCTCAAACAGCATGCCCCCAAGGTGGTCTTTACGCCTATTCATGGAACAGGAGCCATTTCTGCCATACCAGCCCTTTGGGATCATGGAGTGGAAGTTGTGGTGGTCGACGAACAGAACAAGCACGACCCTAATTTCAGTACAGTCCAATCTCCCAACCCGGAGAATGAGGAAGCACTCAAATTAGGCATATCGGTTGCCCGAAAAACGAAAGCAGAATTTGTTATGGGTAGTGACCCCGACTGCGATCGAATAGGGGTGGCTGCAAAACAAAAGGGTAGTGGCTATGTTTGTCTTACGGGAAATCAGGTTGCGTGTATGCTTGCTGAATATCGCCTAATGGTTACCAAGAGAAAACAGCTTTTGGAGGATGGAGCGGGAGAGAGGTTTTCCATTCTCAAGACTTTCGTAACCACCCCTATGCTAAGTCGCATTGCCGAGGGGTATGGAATACGGTGCGTAAATACCCCGACCGGTTTCAAATGGATGGCTGAAAAGTTAGGAAAGTATGAAAGCGATGCGATACTGGAATTAAAGGAAAAAGAAGGATTGTCATTGGATTTTGATGGCACAGATCTTTTTGCCCGGATCGATATACTTTTACGATATTCGAACTATGTCGTGCTTGCGGCTGAAGAAAGCTATGGGTATCTGCCGCTTGACGTTGTGCGAGACAAAGACGGCAATGCATCGGCCTTGGCGATAGCCGAGCTGTTTGCATTTTTAAAATCTACCCAGTCCACCCCCTTTGATTTCTTGGATACACTCTATAAAAAATACGGGTATCATTTCGAAAAAACCGAAAATTTATATTTTGAAGGCGCAGAGGGGAGTGCTACGATTAAAAGACTCGCAGATTCCTACCGAAAGAACCCTCTTCCCAAAGTCGACGGGATAGAGGTGACCAAGACCAAGGATTTCTTAGAGTCTGGCTATATAGATGAAGACGAAGACCCTCTGCCGGTGGAAAACTTTCTCCACATGACTTTGGAGAACGGATATTCCATCGCCATTAGACCCAGCGGAACCGAGCCAAAGATCAAATACTATCTTTTCGGTTGTGGCGAAAAAAATGCGATCGACCTAGAGGCATCTAAAAATGAAGTTACGCAAAAGGTCGAATCTATGGCCAGCTGGCTTACGGAAGATGCAACGGCTCGATTGGGAGAAGAAAAATAACTTGAGTTGCTTGCTTGGTAGCTAGCTTACCAGAATGTTAAACCAAAAGGCTTGCGGGTCGCTCTAGCGTTTCTCCTAGCAACTTAAGAAAGCGGGCGCCTACGGCACCGTCAACCAGTCGGTGATCGCAACTCAAACCCAAGGTCATCGTCTCGCCAGCTCGTAAATTACCCGATGAGTCCAATACGGGTTTTTTAACGCTTGCGCCGATGGACAATATGGCGGCATTGGGCGGGTTTATGATTCCACTGAAGAAATCAATCCCAAACATGCCGAGATTTGTCACGGTAAAAGTCGATCCTGACATTTCGTCCGGACTTAACTTTTTACCCCTGGCCTTTTCTATTAAAGATTTTGCTTCCAGCGAAAGGGTTATCAAATCAAGGGATTCCGCATTTCTAATGACCGGCGTGACCAAACCATCATCTACGGCAACCCCGAACGAAAGGTGAACGTTTCCGTGAAAGCGAATCTCTTTTTCCTCCCAAGAAGTGTTAATTTCAGGAATCCACTTAATGGTTTCGGCACATGCCTTCAGAATGATGTCATTCAAGGTTAACTTGAGAGGTTGTTCATCCGGAGAGCAACGATTGGCCAACCTTTCGTTCATTGCTTCGCGAGCAAGGCGAAGGGGTTGTGAATCGATTTCCTTCTGAA
>MDSZ01170236.1_pt1 | contig 14924 bp, 15 predicted proteins | sample 811201 | NCBI WGS metagenome assembly MDSZ01 (sample SAMN05326647, study PRJNA326480) | marine metagenome | isolation source: seawater | place: Indian Ocean: North | collected 2010
ACGGCTCGTATCCGCAGACCTTCAAGGCTCCGGCTGACGGCACCATCCGCATCGTCGACGCCGCCGGCAACACCCTGATCGAACATGCCGTCGAAGAAGGCGACATCTGGCGCGCATGCCGCACCAAGGACGCCCCGATCCGCGACTGGGTCAAGCTCGGCGTCACCCGCGCTCGTCTGTCCGGCATGCCGGGCGTCTTCTGGCTGGACAAGACCCGCGCTCATGACGCGGAACTGATCAAGAAGGTGGAAGCCTATCTGCTGGAACACGACACTTCCGGTCTCGACCTGCAGATCATGGCTCCGGCCGATGCGGCGAAGTATTCCACCGAGCGTATCGCCCGCGGTGAAGACACGATCTCCATCACCGGCAACGTGCTGCGTGACTACCTGACCGACCTCTACCCGATCCTGGAAGTCGGCACCTCGGCAAAGATGCTGTCCATCGTTCCGCTGATGAACGGTGGCGGTCTTTTCGAAACCGGCGCAGGCGGCTCCGCTCCCAAGCACGTACAGCAGCTGATGGAAGAGAACTACCTGCGCTGGGACAGCCTGGGCGAGTTCTGTGCCCTCGGTGCATCGCTGGAACACCTGGCCAACGTCAAGGGCAACGACAAGGCACAGGTTCTGGCGGACGCGCTTGACAAGGCCGTCGAGAAGCTGCTCGACAACGACAAGTCCCCGTCCCGCAAGGTCGGTGGCCTGGACAACCGCGGCAGCCACTTCTACGTCGCGCTTTACTGGGCACAAGCACTGGCCGCACAGGACAAGGACGCCGAGCTGAAGGCGCATTTCGCACCGATCGCCGAAGCGCTCTCTGCCAAGGAAGATGCGATTGTTGCCGAGCTCAACGGCGTTCAGGGTTCACCCGCCGACACCGGTGGCTACTACCATGCCCCGCAGGAAAAGGTGAACGCCGTCATGCGTCCGAGTGCAACGCTCAACGCCATTATCGGTTGATTTGCAAATACACCCTTGGGTAGAAGTAGGGCGGCTCCGGCCGCCCTCTTTTTTTGCGCCAGGGAGCTTATTTCAAATGGTCCTTCAAAACGAGAACCATCAGCCGGTTGTCCGGAATGGAGCCGGGGAAGAGTTCGCCCTATTCTCGGCAACAAACGACCCGCAATCCGCCAAATGGTGGCCGGACACGAGCTTTCTGGTGCATGCGCTCAGCGATGGCGATTTTTCGACCCTGCGCGGTGCCATACAGCTCATGGACGATGAGCACGAACCAGTCTTTCTGACCGGGCCCGGCAGCGTCACGAACGAACTTTATGCCCGCCTGGAACACCTCGGCTACATGAGGACCACGGAAAAGCCCCTGCCCGAAGAGATGCAGGGGCACCTGATCGAGCGCGGGCTGACCGACTATGGCAAGGAACATATCGCCGACTTTGTAATCGCCCAGCGCATCCAGATGGAAGAGCTGGATGGCAACAGGGAAACGCTGGAAGACTTCTGCACGAAATTCGACAATCTGCGGGAGCATCACACGGGTTTCCCGCTTGAGGCGCTGCACACGTTCCGGATGTTCTTTTCCGATCCACGCTACGATTTCGATCTGGACCAGTCTTCGAACTATCTTTTCCGCCTCTACAAGATGTTCGGCATTGTGGAGATCTCCGACGAAGGTGTCGCACGCGCAAGCCGTTTCGGCTCCATGAATGTGCCGTTTCTCTTCGATCTGCTTCTCAACGAGCGTGGGGCAACAGTCAGACACTAGCCCCGAAAAGCGTTGTTGCCTGGGTGCAGGAGATCCCCGGGGCTCATGACGATCGGTTGCCTTAGTTGACGTTCCCAAGCCGCAGATCCGGGTCCGGTTATTTGTTGCGCTCCGTGTGGGGAGACAATTTGAGACAGGCAACGAAAAAGGGCGGCTCACCGAGCCGCCCGTTTTTACCGACGCCGCTTATCCGCGGATGAATGCCAGAACGTCGTTGTTGAACTCCTCGGCCTGCAATTGTGCAAGACCGTGGCCACCGCCTTCATAGATCTTCAAGGTGGCATCGTCGACGATTTCCGCCGCCCGGTGGGCAGAAGCCTTGATGGGCACGATCTGGTCGTCGTCGCCATGCACGATCAGCGTCGGCACCTTGATGGCCTTCAGGTCACCGGTGTAGTCGACTTCCGAGAACTCGCGGATACAGTCGTACTGACCCTTGATGCCGCCGGCCATGCCCTGCAGCCAGAAGCTTTCCTGCAGACCCTCGTTGGTGTCGACCCCATCGCGGTTGAAACCATAGAACGGCACCGTCAGGTCCCTGAAGAACTGCGACCGGTTGTAGGCGGTCCCCTGGCGAATACCGTCGAACACTTCCATCGGCGTGCCGTCCGGATTGTCTGCCGTTTTCAGCATCAGCGGCGGCACAGCACCAACGAGAACGACTCTGGCGACCCGGTCATTGCCATGCCGGCCGACATAATGGGCAACCTCGCCACCACCGGTGGAATGACCGATCAGGATCACGTTCTTCAAATCCAGATGCTCGATCAGTTCGGCAAGATCGTCCGCGTAGCGGTCCATGTTGTTGCCGTCCCATGGCTGGCTGGAGCGGCCGTGGCCGCGGCGGTCATGGGCAATCACCCGAAAACCGTTCTGGCCGAAAAACAGCATTTGCGCGTCCCAGGCATCAGCCGACAGCGGCCAGCCGTGGGAGAAGACGATCGGCTGACCCTGCCCCCAGTCCTTGTAGAAAAGCTCTGCGCCATCGGATGTCGTGAAAGTCGTCATTTTCAGATTCTCCTGTTCAAGCAGTTGTTTTGCGGCACCGAACCTCGGCGCCATCACCAGACCGAGCCCAAGGACACCGCCGCCAATCAGCGCCTGGCGACGGTTGACCTGCGGCCCAACGATCTTGTTTTCCATCGGATGATCTCCATTTAACTCGTACACGATTTAATCGTGTGCGATGTATGTGTATCAGCAAGTTCGCTCTGTCAACGCTTGCCAAGAAAAAAAATGCTGCTTAGGAACGTTTCATGTCAGAACGCACTGAAAACAACGGCGCCTCGAAGCCCTTGAAGAACGCCGGCCCGGACGCCTTAGGCGGAGATCTCGACGATTTTCTCTGTTTTGCCGTCTATGAGGCCAATCTGGCCTTCAATCACCTTTACCGGTCTTTGCTGGAAGAGCTCGGCCTCACCTATCCGCAGTATCTGGTGATGACCCTGCTTTGGCGCAGAAACGAGAGAACGGTCAAGGATATCGGCGACGCGCTCAGCCTGGAATACAACACGCTGACACCGATGATTAAGCGCCTGGAAGCAATGGAGCTTGTCTCCCGCGTCCGCGATCTGGAGGACCAACGCGTCGTCAACGTCTGCCTGACAGCCAAGGGCAACGCGCTTCGGGAAAAGGCAGCTGCCGTGCCGCAGTGTGTTGCCGAGGCCTCCGGTCTTTCGGAAAAGGCTTTCGAGGATTTGAAGTCCGCCCTCGACACATTGCGGTCCAACCTGAAATCCACGGGAGACCGGACTTGAACAACCTCACAGGCAACATCACCGCCATCCTGTTTGACAAGGACGGCACCCTGCTTGATTTCGACGCGACATGGGCACCGGCCTATCGCGAAACCTCGCTCCATGCAGCCAGAGGCGACCGCGCCCTGGCCGACAGGCTCCTGGAACAGACCGGCATGGATCTGGCGACCGGAAAGTCCGCGGCCGGGTCTCTGCTTGCAGCTGGCAACTCTGCGGAAATCGCGGCTGCCTGGATTGCCTGCGGTGCTGATTTTCAAGAAGGCCCGCTGACCGCAGACCTCGACCGGGTGTTCATCGGCTGCATGCATGATGCTGCGCCCCTTACTGGCATTCCGGAAGCTGTGGAGACCTTGAGCGGAACCGGGTTCACTTTGGGTGTTGCCAGCAGCGACAGCGAAGCGGCCATAAGGGCCTTTCTCGCCGGCACCGGGCTTGCGCCCCGTTTTGCCTTCGTCACGGGTTACGACACGGGTTTTGGCCCGAAGCCGGAACCGGGGATGGTTCGCGGCTTTGCCGAGGCAACAGGTCTTGCACTGGACCGGATCGCCGTTGTCGGTGACAACACGCATGATCTGGAAATGGCCCGTTCGGCGGGCGCCGGACTTTGTATCGGTGTCCTGACGGGCACAAGCGCGCGCCACGACCTGGAAATCCTGGCGGATGCCGTTCTGGAGAGCGTTGCCGATCTGCCGGCCTATCTGGCCGCCAACTGATTCAAATCAGGCCGGCACCGCCGCGCCTTGCCGTCGCACCTGTCCGGGCGTCTGGTTGAATTGACGCTTGAAGGCCCGGTTGAAGGCGGCTTCCGAGCTGTAGCCGATGTTTTCGGCAATATCGATCAGGGGCAGATCCGTCTCCCGAATGTCGCGCCGTGCCCGTTCCATGCGCCAGTGGGTGACATAGGCCAGCGGCGTCATGCCGACGAGGTTCGTAAACCTGTCCGCAAAAACCGTCCGGGACATGCCGGCTTCCCGGGCAAGGCTCTCCACCGTCCAGGGCTTTTCCGGCGCCAGATGGATCTTGGACATGCTGCGCCCGAGCTTCGGGTTGAGCACCGCCGCCAGGCATCCGGCCCTGTCCCCCTCCCTGTCGACGAACGTTCGCACCACCTGGATGAAGATGATCTCCGTCAACCGGTGGATGATCGCCTCGGACCCCGGCTGCCCGGCGCGCACCTCGCTGGCAACAAAACGCATCACTGCTTCCAGCCAGAAGGCGTTCATCGTCTGTGTGTTGGGCAGATGAATGACCGATGGCAAGGCATCGAGCAGCGGATGGACCGAGCCTTCCTCGAATTCGAAATGGCCACAGAACAGTTTACAGGCCAGTTCCTCGTCCGGACCGCCGTAATAGAGCGCACCTTCCCCCGTATAACCGGATTGCCGCACGACCTCGTCCACTTCGGCGGCGGGACGGCCCGGTTCATCACTCAGGATATGAGCGGCCCCGTGCGGAATGACGGCCAGGTCACCGGTCGCAAGGCGGATCGGCTTGTCAACACCGTCTACCGCGAGCCAGCAGCCACCACGCATTGCCATGTGAAACCGCGCGACATTGCCGAAAGCCGGCACCCGCACAGCCCAGGGCGGCGAAAAACAGGTATGGAAATAGACGGATCCCCGTAGCTTCAAGGCATCCAGGATCTGGGTCAGGGCGTCATTTTTCATGAAAGGCCGGTTCCGGTTGAAGTCTCATTCCCGCATTTTTGCCTCAACACCGCAAAGCGCAAGGCTCCCGGACGATCGGTCAATTTTCAGGGACTTTCGTGCATGGATAGAACCGAAATCGACCAACATCTTTGGGCTCGTGGGCAATCCGCCCGCAGGAAACCAACCTGGAGCACCTGAAAGATGTCTGTTCGCTTCGTCACCAAGACCATGCACGCCTATCTCGATTATCCCGTCGCGATTGGCCTTATTGCCCTGCCCGTATTCCTTGATCTCGGCCAATCCAACCCGATCGCCTTCTGGCTATCCTTCCTGACAGGCTTTGCGGCCCTGGCCCTGACGATCCTGACGGATCACCAGACCGGCATCATCCGCATTCTGCCGTATTCGGTTCATCTGGCGGTCGATTTTGCCGTCGGCATCGTGTTCCTGGCAGCTCCCTTCGCACTTGGCTTCACCGGCCTCGACTTCGCCTATTACCTGGTCAACGCCATTGCCGTCCTGACAGTGGTCAGCCTTGCCAAACCGCAGGAAACGGTTGCACAGGCCGCTTGACAGCCCCCGTCAACGCACAATGACACCGGCCCACGCGCCGGTGTCTTTTTTTGAACTGCAATCCGGACGATCTGCAAATCCTCGGGAACTTGCGAACATGGAGACGCCTGAACTTCGGACGCAAGGTAGAGGCACCGGAGCAAATCCGGCCTTCAACCTTCATACCCTTTCAGGAGTAGAACATGCCCTTTATGAAATCCGCCATTGCCGCAACGCTGCTGTCTCTTGCCGCTCTCTCTGCCCCGGCAATGGCCGCGGACGAATACAACACCTCCAGTGGCCTGACGGCCGCCGGCAGCCCGCTCGGTCTTCATGGTGTCGATCCCGTGGCCTTTGTCAGCCTGGGCAACCGGATTGACGGAACCGCGCAATATACGGCCGTCCACGACGGTGTTGCCTATTACTTCGCATCCCAGGAAGCCATGGATGCCTTCACCGCGCATCCGGATCAGTACCTGCCGCAAAACGGCGGCTTCTGCACCTTCGGTGTTTCAGTCGGCAAGAAGTTCGACGGCGATCCGCAGTTCGCGGCTGTTGTGGACGGCAAGCTTTATCTGTTCCTGAACGAGGCCATCTTCCGCGAGTTCCAGAAAGACCAGTCCGGCACGATCACCAAGGCGGAAGCCAACTGGAAGAAGATCCGCTCCACCGAGGCAACGAAGCTCTGATTGTTCGTTGTCAAGGCGTCGGAACGACAAACAAAAAGGGCGGCCCCAGGGCCGCCCTTCGTGACTTGATTTCGGCAAAAGCCCGAAGACTTAAGCCGCGTTGTGCAGCCGATTTTCGAAAGCGAGGTTCCGGGTCAGCGGCGCCAGGGTCTTGGCAGCGGCCAGAACAGCCAGGTCAGCCAGCGGCTCGCCCAGGATCACCAGCATATAGGCAAAGCCGAAGGAACCGACGGAAGCCATGTTCTCGGCACCGAAGCCCTGGCCGTAGAATGCCCAGAAAGCAACCCAGCCAACGATACCGGCCTGGAACGTGGTGGAAAGAGCCAGTGCCTGAACGTAGGAAACGTCAACATAGGCGGTCTTTTCCGGAATGATGCGGTTTGCCAGCATGCTGACAGCCCACAACGGCACGAGCAGCGTGGTGACGTTGATGCCGTACTGCGGCAGGTCGAAAGGAGCAACCAGCGTCCCCTGGAGCAGAAGGCCTGCAGCAAGACCGATTGCTGCCGGACCAGCGCCAAACATCAGGAACAGGGTGGAGCCCAGGATAAAGTGAACTTCGGAAACACCAACCGGGTAATGCGGCAGGATTTCGAAGAAGCAGAACACGGCAACCGTCGTGATGACGGAGCGGACGGCAAGGCTGAGAACGCCGCTTTTGCGGATCGTGTCGAGAGCCATTTTGCCCAGAAGGCCGAAGGAAGCAGCCGCGGTACCATAGCTGAGTACGATTTTGGCACCGTCGACGATGCCCGGTTCGATATGCATGTCATTTCTCCTTTGCGCACCCTCCGTGCGCGAGCAGATGGTGTGAACCGGCCCCGATGGGACCGCTGGATGGCAGGTTTCCTGGCTCGCGAGTCTCTGCGCTGCCCGCCTTCCCGGATCGCTCCAGTGGCTTGTAGGGCTTTGCTCGTCGCATACAGTTGCGGGGGCAGCCACGGTATTGGTCCCTGTTGGGTACGCCTCACCGTGTTCCCATTTCATCCGCCCTTACGCTTGTTCGGGCGAAACCATCGCATCGTCTAGATTTGCAAGGATTGGCGATATTCTGCAAGCGAATTTTCGCCATATTCGGTCTGAATGCGACATTGCACCGAAATTTTGCCGCCTGAAGACCGCCACCGAAATCAGCCGGATTAGCACTACCAACAAGCTTCAGATCTCAAAACACTTTTTCAGGAAACTGCGTCAGCCACCTGAAAAATCTGACCTTTCAAGCAGCCAATCAAAGATGAAAATCAAAACCTTTGTTTATTAAACTTTTCTGTATTTAGGGTAATTGTGATTTTTACTTGCAGAAACCCTAACGAAAGATAACCTCACTCGAATACAAAGCACATCATGAGAGTTTGCAATGCCCTTTACCAAATTGGGAACGCTTATCGCTGGTGTCGTCTTTTTCCTTGGCTGCATTCAGCTGGCACTTCTGGCCGGCGTTACTCTTGGAGCAGTCACTGAACCAAGACCGGGTTTTTTCCTTGGCAATCTGACACGCGAACAGGCGCTCGACAGCGGACTATTGAAGATCATGGCCGCCGTCGCATTCGGCGTGATCACCGAGATTAGTCGCTCGGTTGAAAAGAAGTAGACCACAACCAAAGACTTGCCGCAGGCGGTGACCTGTGAAAGTCTTCGGCCATGTTGAAATCGATTCCCCTGACCGCTCTCGCGGTATCTCTCCTTGCTGCCACCGTCACTCCTGGCTGGGCGGCACCTGACAAGCTGTTCGGCGCCATCAACGAACGTCTGTCGTTCATGCAGTCGGTTGCAGCCTGGAAAGCGGATAACGACAAACCTGTCGAGGATCTGCCGAGGGAAAAGGTGGTGCTGGATGCTGCCCGCGAAAAGGCAGTCGAAAACGGCCTGTCGGCTGACAATGTCACGTTGTTTTTCCAGGCGCAGATCGATGCGGCCAAGGACATTCAAACCTGCTGGATCGAACGCTGGGAGAGCGGCGAAGCTCGTCCGCAGAACGTACCCGACCTGATCAAGGATGTCCGTCCGGAGCTGTTGCGCCTCGGCAACGAGATCCTGACGCTACTCGCAGAAAGCTCTGTCGAAGCCTCTGACCAGCAGGCCTTCGCGGAGGCGCTGACCGTGGAATGCCTGTCCGACGGATCAAAGAGCGCTCTGTTTGAAGGCCTGGTCGACGTACACGACTAGGCACATACAGCCATCAGGACATCCCTCATCGGAGTTCAGGAGGCTGCCTGCCTCCAGGGCTCGGCCACAGTCGACACTTCTTCTCGCTTCATGACCATTCGCGAGAACTCGCCGAACGGCACCGCCGGGCTCCACAAGTAGCCCTGGCCGAGAGTCCCGCCCCACAGATTGATGTAATCCATCTGCAACTGGGTCTCGACCCCTTCGGAAACTGTGTTGAGATTGAGCTGCCTCGCCAGCATCAGGATCAGCTCGACGATGGTCCGTCGATCCTCGCAATTGGCAATGTCCATGATGAAGGACCGGTCGATCTTCAGCGTGTCGAACGGCATGCTCGCGAGACTGTGCAGCGAGGAATAGCCGGTGCCGAAGTCGTCGATTGCAAATTTGACGCCTTCTTTCTTGATCGGCAGGATCTGATCCAGAAGGTTCTGTGAATAGTCGACAAGGCTCGATTCCGTCACTTCCAGTTCCAGCTTCTCCGTCGAGAACCCGCTCTCGCCAATGATCCCGAGCATTCTGCCGGTAAATCCCTTTGCCTGCAGCTGCGCGGGCGCAACGTTCACGGCGACAGATACATCGACGTTCTGCCGGTGCAGGGACTTCATGTCGGAGAGCGCGGATGCCAGCACGAATTCTCCGATCGGAACGATCAGACCGCATTCTTCTGCCACGGGAATGAACTTGTAGGGCGGTACGGATCCGAGTTCGGCATCGTTCCAGCGCAGCAGCGCTTCTGAACCGACAATCTTGCCGGACGAAATGTCGACCTTCGGCTGGTAGTGAACGGATAGCGTGCGGTCTCTCAGTGCGCTTTGCAGCCTGTGCCGGATCTGTTCGCGCTCGGTCATCCGTTCGCGAATGATATCGTTGTAGGCGATCGACTGAGCCCTGCCGGCACCCTTTGCTTCATACATGGCCATGTTGGCGTTTCGCAGAACTTCCTCGGCCGTCGTACCGTGCTCCGGGTATCTCGCGATTCCCGCGCTGACAGTCAGAGAAAGGGAAAGCCGGCCAATTCTGTAGGCCCCGCCCAGCCGCTCGACCATCGTTCTGGACAACTTGGCAAGCGTCTGCAGATCATCGACGCTGGGTAACAGTACGACGAATTCGTCGCCTGAAAACCGGGCAACGCAGGGGGGTTTTGACGTCAGTGGCTTGGCCAGTTCGTCGACCAGGACGGCCAACCGGTTGCCGACCAGCCGCAACAGCTTGTCGCCTACGGCATGTCCGTGCATGTCGTTGATCAGTTTGAAGCGGTCCAGTCCGATGTAAAGAACGCTGCCCGTTTCCTTGGGTCGCAGATCGATCAGCGTCATCGCGACATTGTCCAGCTTGGCCCTGTTGGGCAAACCGGTAATGCGATCAGTGTAGGCGAGTTCCTCGATCCGCAGAATATTCTCGCGCAGCTTCACCATCATTCCGCGGAACGCGGTTTGGAGGTCACCCACCTCGCCTGGTGCATCAGTTTCCAGATTGCAGTCGAGGTAACCGGCAGCGGCCTCATTGGCTGCCTGCGTCACGCGGCTGACACCTGCCGTTGCCCGGTACATCAGGGCAGCAATCACCGGAACGAAGGCAAGTAGAAGAACCGTCAGGATCAACACCACCTGAACAATCTTTTCCCTCAGAACGCCCGCAAGCTCGTGCTTCGAAATGCGCACCAGCACGGACCCCACCACTTCCCCGCTGCGGGAAACCGGCAGGATGTATTCGATCATATCGGCGGTTTCCGAATACTGAGCCTTGCCCGACTGCGCGACATTCAGGGCGCCTTCGTTGAACTGCACGGCACTCGAAGGTTCTGCGGAGGTAAAATCGCTGGCGAACTCCTGACCGAAACGGCTATAGGCCTTGGCTGCGATAATGTATTTGTCGCCCGCAATCGCATTCAAAAGCCGCTCGACTTCACCATAGTTCTTGTTGGCGATTTCGCGCGCCGCGATATTGGTGACAAACAGCGCCTTGTCGTGAGCAGTCCGAGCAAGGCGTTCCTCGATCTTGTCCGTCTGGGTCAGATAATCGATGCCGATCAGAACCAGCGAAAAAGCCAGCAATCCGAACACGCCATAAAGCGTTGCCCGCACAAAGACGCGCTTGAACAGCGCGTTTCTTCTTGATCGAACGGTTTCGAGCACGAAACAAGCCCTTTCGGTCCATTGCGTTGCGCGGGTCGAAGTGCGACCCGATACCAGCAGTGTTTCGGCAGCCGCCTCAACAAATTCTGAACCTGAAAGAGGAAACACGACCCTATTCTGGAACTATTGAACCTACGAGCATCTATTTCTTTCACACCGGCCAAATTGCTCGTCAAATTTTCCTAGGCACTACTGAATTCACGAGAAACCCTGTCCGCGTAGAATTACCAAGCCTGACCGGCATCTACGGAAGATTTGAATCGATCACACTCTCAACTTGGCCCGATTTCTGTACCGAAACGTGCGATTTTCAACCAACACCCCAAATCGACGCGCGTCTGAGCAGCTTCTGAACATACTGTTCTTGACGTTGTCGGTTCGTGGGCAATTTTCGTGGTTTGTTGTCGAGCAAGGGCAACTATAAATAGTTTTTGCTTTACCGGGACAGGATTCGACATATTGGCAAGGGCGCAGTGCAGGCGCAGCCCTACGTGGACACCTGGATTGCAGAAGCCCAGCTGCCGCGCGGTGAACCTGGTGCGGCCTTCAATCGCCAGATCGAAGTGCGCCGGTTCGCCGGCCGGTCAGGATCTGACCTGCAGCTCTCGAATGTCCTGCCCCATCTCATCAGTTTTCTCGCGATTTAGGTCCGGCGCTAGATAGATTGCCGTTGTCCAAATTCACTTTCAAAGGCACTATTTTCGTATCTGGAATATCAATCCTGGGCGGGAGGCCAAGGACATGTCCGGCAATGCGAAACACGATTCCTGGAGTGCAGGTCGCAGTTACGATCACTACATGGGCAGATGGAGCCGATTGATCGCAAGAGAGTTCGTGTCCTGGCTCAACGCGCCTGCTGATGCAGACTGGGCGGACATAGGGAGCGGCACCGGAGTCTTGACCGAAACCATACTCGATATGGCCAAGCCAAAATCGGTTGTCGGTCTCGATCTTTCGGAAGGCTTCGTGATGCATGCGCGGGAAGCGATCACCGACGCGAGAGCCCGCTTTGAAGTCGGGTCTGCACAGGACCTGCCGCTTCCCGACAACTCCGTTGACGTATCAACGTCAGCCCTCGCGCTCAACTTCGTTCCGGACAAGCTGCAGGCACTTGCCGAGTTGCGTCGCATTACCCGCCCTGGCGGAACAATATCCTTCTATGTCTGGGACTACCCGGGAGGTGGCATGGGCTTCATTGACGCCTTCTGGAAAGCAGCCGCTTCAATCGACCCCGCAGCCGAAGAACTTGATGAGGCGCTTCGGTTTCCCTTTTGCACTCCGGACGGGCTCCGCCAACTTTGCACTGAAGCCCGGTTGCCGGGTGCCAGTGTTCACACCCTTGAAGTCGACACCGTGTTTCCGGGGTTTGAAGAATTCTGGCATCCGTTCACGCTCGGGGCCGGGCCCGCACCCGGCTATTGCATGAACCTGCCACGGGAAAAACGTGATGAGCTGAAGGCAAAGCTCCAGGGTCAACTCGATACCGGCGGAGAAATCCGCTTGCCTGCACGCGCCTTTGCTGTCCGCTACCAGCAGCCGTGAACACGCAGTTCATCCAGAGCGGAATTTACAGGCAAGACCAACGGCAAGCACAGCAAGCGCGAAACACGAACTCGCCGGATAGAGCAACGCTGCAGCCGCAGCATCCCGGTACAGAGCCTCACTACGACCAACAGCCAGAACCTGGAAGAAGATCTGGCCCTGCACCGCGATACCAAGCGCCATGCCGATCTGCTGGAAGGCCTGGAGAACACCGGACCCCGCTCCGGCATCCGGTCCGGAAACCCGCGACAACACGAGCTGGAACAATGCTGGAATCATCGTTCCGGTACCAAGTCCGACAATCAGGAATGGCACCACCAGCAGGCTTGCCGATAGTCCATCGGAAACAAGCAGGCGCACCGCCACCAGACCGCAGAAGACCGCCAGCATGGCAAGGCTGATCCTTGCCGCCTGAAAGCGGGTTCCGAAGCGGCCTGTCATCGCGGACGCAAGGATGACACCAACCGGATGCGGCGCCAGGATGAGCCCGGCTGTCATGGGCGATAGTCCAAGGCCCGCCTGCAGGAAGAGCGCCATCATGAAGAACATGCCTGCAAGACCGGAAAAGAACAGCGCGACAAACGCGACGCCCGCAACAAAAACGCGGTCCCCTGTCAGAAGCACCGGCAGAAGCTGCGCCTGGCCGAGGCGAGCCTTCTGAACCTGCAGCCGGTAGAACAGGAAAGCCAGTACTGCGCTTAGCCCCATCAAGGCAAAACACCAGAACGGCCAGCCGAATTGCCTGCCTTCCACAAGCGGAAACACCAGCGCCAGCACCGCGAGGGCAAAAAGAAACGTTCCGGACCAATCCGGCATCACCCGGCTCTCGTTTTCGATATGCGGCAGAAAGCGAAGAGCGCCGGCCAGCGAGATCAACCCGACAGGCAGATTGATCAGGAAGATCGGCCGCCAGCCCAGCCCGAAGATATCGGCCGCCACAATTGCCCCGCCCACCAGCGGCCCCGCCACGGCCCCAAGTGCGCTGATGGAGCCGAACAGGCCGATGGCCTTGCCTTTTTCCTCTGCCGGAAAGATCACGTGAACAATGGCGAGTACCTGCGGCACCATCATCGCCGCGCAAAGCCCCTGCAGGCCGCGGGCGGTAATCAGGGTGCCTATATCGGGCGCCAGTCCGCATGCCAGGGAACTGGCGGTAAACCCGGCGACACCCCAGCGGAAGACCCGACCCCTGCCGACCACGTCTCCAAACCGGCCGAAAGGCAGCAAACCGGCGGCAAATGCCAGCACATAGACAACCAGCACCCATTCCAACTGGGTGTCCGTGGCGCCAAGTCCTTGGCGGATGGACGGCAGCGCCAGATTGACCACCGACACATCGAGAATATTCATGAACATGGCAAGGTAGAGCGCGGCGAGCGCGGCCCAGCGATTGCGCCTCTCCCTGGTCGCACCGTCAAACAAAAGGGACATTCAGAACTCCTGGCAAGGCGTGAACTCGATTTTGTTACTTATAAAGTTACATATTCACACACGTCAATCTCTTGTGCCTTGAATTGTCACGTAATCGAATCCGGCATAAGGTTTTCCAAACGGAGATTTCCATGCGAACCGACAGCCGATTGCCGCGCGTGCTTCACGTGCTCCTGCATCTGGACCAGACTGAAGACCCGGTGACGTCCGACCAGATCGGGAAGATGCTCAACACCAACCCTTCCCTGGTCCGGCGCACCATGGCGGGGCTGCGGGAAGCGGGTTTCGTCGGGGCCACCAAGGGTCATGGCGGCGGTTGGGTGCTGGCCAAGAGCCTGGACAGCATCTCGCTGGCCGAGGTCTATGCCGCCCTCGGCTCACCGCAGCTTTTTGCCGTCGGTCAATCCGCCGACGCCCCCACCTGCCTTTTGGAACAGGCCGCCAACCGGGCAACTTCAGCCGCGCTGAAGGCGGCACGCGAAACATTTCAGGAGAAGCTTGGGCAGGTCACGGTGGCCGATCTGGTACGGCCGCATGCGCAGGAAATCCGGGAGCATCAGGAAAAACTTTAGGTCCGAATTTTAGTCGCAAACCTTGGGCAATCTTCGGAGCACCTGTGAAGACATCCATTAAAGAACCTTCTTCGAGGCATGGTCCGGGGCAAACTGAACAGCCCCCTTGCCTCGCGGCGCAACATTGTATACAAGCGCACACAATAGAAATCAGGTACAACTCGCACCATTCAGATTTCCGTTTCACCGTCCCATTTTCCAGACCCGCGAGGCAATGCGTCCCATGGCAAAGATCAAAGTCGACAATCCGGTCGTCGAGCTCGACGGCGACGAGATGACCCGGATCATCTGGGCCTTTATCAAGGACAAGCTGATCCACCCCTATCTCGACATCGACCTGCTCTACTTCGATCTGTCGATCCAGAAACGCGACGAAACCGACGACCAGATCACGGTCGATGCGGCCAACGCCATCAAGGAACATGGCGTCGGCGTCAAATGCGCCACCATCACACCGGATGAAGCGCGGGTTGAGGAATTCGGCCTGAAGCGCATGTACCGTTCGCCCAACGGCACGATCCGCAACATCCTTGGCGGTGTCATCTTCCGTGAGCCGATCATCATGCAGAACGTGCCGCGCCTCGTGCCGGGCTGGACCCAGCCGATCATCGTCGGCCGCCATGCTTTCGGCGACCAGTACCGCGCCACCGACTTCGTCGTTCCCGGCGCCGGCAAGCTGACAATGACCTTCACCCCGGCAGACGGC
>MDSZ01257606.1_pt1 | contig 14924 bp, 12 predicted proteins | sample 811201 | NCBI WGS metagenome assembly MDSZ01 (sample SAMN05326647, study PRJNA326480) | marine metagenome | isolation source: seawater | place: Indian Ocean: North | collected 2010
AGAAACCACTGCAACCCTGTGACCGTAGGCCAGCAACTCACGGGCTTCTGATTCCAAAGCCGAAAGATCGGGGGTTTGCAGGACTTCGCCAGTGCGGTCCAATCTTTCCGCAACCTCCACCACCGGGCCGTGCAAGACGGGGCGTTTTTTAGGCACCAGGTCAAAGAGGCCCGTTCTTCGCTGGTCCCCAATTTCGAGAAGATTGGGAAAACCCTTCGTCACAAACAAGACAGGCTCGATTCCCTTGCCCTCGAGCAATGCATTGGTGCACCGGGTTGTGGCAAGCCGCATACTTGCTGAAATGTCTTTGGGGGACAGTCCTGCCCGTGCAAGAATCAGGCGTTGCCCCAATACGGGTGCTTCCTCGCCTGATAATAGCTCGATCGCATCGCCAAACTGTAAACTTTTTGGCAACTGACCATCAAGTTGTAGTAAAGAACTTTGCTTATTCCATCCTGAGACCCGACACTTGCCATCCTCTCCAACCATACGAAAACCAACCGGGAAACCATCCGGCCAGTCAGGAGAACCATCCAGCCTCAAACAATTATCCGATTCAATGGAAGCGATCCGGGCGGACAAACTACCCCGTGAAAGAACCTTGGCCCGATGAACAGTGCCCCTAGGATCGAGAGCGAGACAGTCAGTAAAGGTACCCCCGGTATCGACAAAAAAAGACCAGTTTGGCAAGTAATCGCTCATTGCTCCGGGCATCCATTTGCCCAGCTCTCAAGCACAGGCAAATATTCCGCAGGAAGCTTTACCTGCCGGGCACCATCGACCACTGCCTGTTGGTAACGAGAAGTAGGCACACCATACTGATAATTGCAGGATAAATAGACCCAGCATTTCACCAATTTACCATCTGCCACCTGCTGAACTTCCAGCTCGATCCGTTCGTAATAGCCACCGGCCACACCTTCATAATGATCAAGGGCACGCCAGTGCTTGTCCTGCAATATCCACAAACTGCCAAAAACCACGGTGTTATCCGCTTTTTCAATCCCCGCATAGCCATTCCCATTGATAAAATATTTCCAGCCAGCCAGACGGGCGACCGAACCAAGGTGGGCTCCGGGGCAACGCATGGCCATTTGATCGAGGTTCATGTTGGAACCGTAGGCGAAATAGAGAATGCTAGACATAGGAAAAGCAATGATGTTGGGACGGACGGGCAAGGAGGCAAGCGCGGAACCGCTTTAGTGCTTGTAAAATGAACAAAAAAGAACAGTATTCTTACCTCATCGTTAGGAGCCACTCCTTGGAGTTGTTCCCTCGACCATGCTGGCAATCCAGAATTAAACCTTTGGAAAGCGAGACGAAAACGGCGTTGCGGCTCACCCTGCGGCGCGGATTGGCACCCGTCAATCCATCGGGTCGTGCAAACAAAATTATAAAATGTCAGAACAAGTAAACAAACAATCAATCATAGAAGAGAATCGTTCCCACGATAAGGACACCGGGTCCAGCGAAGTGCAAATCGCATTGCTTACCTCCCGGATTTCCCACCTTACGGAACATTTGAAAACTCACCGCAAGGACTTTCACTCCCGTAGAGGACTGCTTATGATGGCGGCCCGCAGGAGAAAACTACTGGATTACTTGAAGAAGAACGACCTGAAGCGCTACCAGTCAATTGTCGAGAAGCTCGGCTTGCGCCGCTAAATCAGTTCTCCCCTTCTCAATCCTTGTATTTAATTTATCAAACTCGTAGCCACGCGTGGCCCGAGTCTTTTTCCCAAATTCATGGAAACTGCACGGTATTGTCGTGCACAAATGAGATGAACAATGGGGCATTGATCGGACAATCCGGTCCGGTGAATGGATGAAGCAGAAGATCAAAATACTACAACCATAAGAAAAGTACGAAAATGAAACAGAAGCATAATGTAACCGCCGAGAAGCTCGGCATTCAAATATCTTCCGGCACGCTTGCCGGATTGGCCAGTGGAGCAGTAACTATTAGCCAGGGAGAAACCAGTGTGTTTGTATCCGCAACTGCAGCTGCCACCCTGCGCCCAGGACAGGACTTCTTTCCCCTGACCGTGGACTACCGTGAAAAATTTACTGCTGCCGGGCGTTTTCCTGGTGGCTACTTCAAGCGTGAAGGAAAACCAACCGAAAAGGAAATTCTCACCTCCCGCTTGTGCGACCGTCCCTTGCGCCCACTTTTCCCCAAAGGCTTTCTCAATGAAGTACAGGTAATTGGATACTTACTTTCAACCGATATGGAAAATGAGGGAGATGTCCTGATGGTAAACGGTGCATCCGCTGCCTTGATGATTTCCGACATTCCCTGGAATGGACCAATCGGATGTGTACGCCTTGGCCAAATTGACGGCGAATTTGTAGTCAATCCAACCAACGAACAAATGTACGACTCCACACTCGATCTGATCTATGTTGGAAACGAGAAGGAAATGATGATGATCGAAGGATCCGCGGACCAAATCCCAGAGGATCGCTTTGTGGAAGCCCTCGAATATGCCCATGAGGCAATTCAGGACATCATTGCTGCCCAGCGTGAACTGGCTGCCCTTTGCGGAAAGCAAAAGAAGGAGTTTGAACTGGTAAAAGTACCTGACGATGTGCTTGCTCTGTGTCGCGAAATCACCGGCAACCGGATGGAAGATGCAATTTTTGCAGATTCCAAGCAGGAACGCCAGGTGGCCGTGGATGCAATCAAGGAAGAAGCTGACAAAGCATGTGAAGAAAAATTCGGAGACGATTACGATGAAGACCATGTAAAGATGGCTTTTGAAGTGATTCAGGAAGAAGTCTACCGGGACAACATCCTCGGTAAGGGCAAGCGTGCAGACGGTCGCGGCCCCGATGATTTGCGTGAGATCACCTGTGAAACAGGCGTGGTTCCCCGCGTACATGGATCTTCAATCTTTACCCGTGGTGAAACCCAGTCCCTCGTACTTTCCACACTTGGAACCAGTCGTGATGTACAGGACCTCGACGGCTTGACCGGCGGACCAACCTCCAAGTCCTTCATTTTACACTACAACTTCCCTCCTTTCTCGGTGGGTGAAGCCGGACGCTTCGGATTTACCGGACGCCGCGAAATTGGGCATGGTGCACTTGCCGAGCGTTCCGTACTTCCTGTGCTTCCTCCAGAAGACGAATTTCCCTACGCTATCCGCGTGGTTTCTGAAATTATGTCCTCCAATGGATCTACCTCCATGGCCAGTGTCTGTGGTGGATCCCTTGCATTAATGGATGCCGGGGTACCTCTGAGCGGACATGTTGCCGGTATTTCCACTGGTTTGGTTTCCGAACACGATGAAAATGGAAACATTTCCAAACATGTGGTTCTGACCGACATCATTGGTGCCGAAGACCACTTCGGAGATATGGACTTCAAGGTATGTGGCACCCGTCAGGGCGTGACTGGATTTCAATTGGACCTTAAAATCCAGGGCCTTCCTTTCGACATCGCCAAGGAAGCAGTAAAACAGGTAACTGCAGCAAGAATGAAGATTCTTGATGCAATGGATGCTGCCCTGCCCTCTCACCGCAAGGAATTGCGCGAGCATGCTCCGCGCATTGAGACCGTAAAGATTGATCCGGAAAAGATCGGTGCCTTAATCGGACCCGGAGGAAAAAATATCCGCCGTATTACTGAAGTCACTGGTGCAAATATCGATATCGATGAGGACAACAGTGGAAAAGTACGCATCTATGCTACCAATTCTGAAGCGATGCAGCGTGCCCTCGATGAGATCGAACTGGTGACCGGAGAGATCGAAGTCGGCAAGATTTACCGTGGTATTGTACGCGGAGTGAAAGAATTCGGTGCATTCGTGGAATGCTTACCAGGCAAGGAAGGACTTTGCCATATTTCTGAACTCGCAGATTTCCGGGTAAATAAAACCGAAGACATTTGCAAACTTGGGGATGAAATCATCGTCAAGTGTATCGGTATCGACGACAAAGGACGCGTGAAACTGAGCCGTCGTGCCGCAATGGAGGAAAACAAACCAGCTGAAGATGCAGAATCTGCCAACGAGGGATCGTCGGAAGAAACTGAGGAAGCAGCTGAGCCAGTAGCTTCCTAAGCAGAAAGCTTTACACTCCAAAGCTTCAAAACTTCCCCAAAGCGGGCACCCTCAAGCCGGGTGCCCGCTTTTTTTTGTAAAAAATTTGCCCACTAATCAAATCTTCCGATTGCCCGATGAGCATGAATTCGCTAGGCAATAGATACGATTGATGAGCAAAAAAGAAAAACCTTTGATCCTTGCAACCAATGATGACGGGATAAATTCAAACTTCCTCATCCGCCTGGTCGAAGCAATGAGCAAGGAATGTGAAGTCATCACCTGTGCACCAGATGGAGAACGCAGTTGGATTGGGCATGCCATCACCAGGCACCAGGCCCTGAAACCAGAAAAGGTAAAAAAATATCCGGGCAAGCAAGCATACTCGGTAAATGGAACACCAGCTGATTGCGTAAATTTGGCAGTGGGTAATTTGCTCGAACGCAAGCCAGATGTGGTGGTCAGCGGGATCAACCTAGGGTACAATGTGACCATGCCCATGATTCTTTCTTCCGGCACGGTGGGGGGAGCAATGGAAGCATCCCTGCTTGGTTTGCGGGCCATGGCAGTAAGTCTGGCACTGCCCAACGAAAAGTTTGATCAGATTCGTGACAGTGGCGGAAAAGTAAAGGGAGAAATGGCCAGGACTCTGGATGCAGCCGCAGAATCCGCAGCAAAGTATGCCCAGACCTTGTCTACCCTACCGGTTCCCGAGGGATTGACCGTGCATAACCTGAACTACCCCCCCGGATACGACGGAAAAGAAGACCCGATTCTTACCTTCGCTAATTCCCTGAAGCTTAATAGTTTATTCAAGCTGAATGAGGATGGAAAGAGCTACCAACTGACTTACCAGACTGAATGGTTGGACAGTGCAAAAGTGGAAATTGGTTCCGATCTCTGGGCCTTGCAGGAAAACATGGCCACAGTTTCACGGCTGGATTTTTCAGAAGCCTGTGGAAAAAGATACCTCGAGCCCTGATTTAATCAATGCTCCACCGAATATTCCGGCTACTTTACTGGCGAAAACGCCGGAGTTATGGCAAGAGCTATCGAAAAATCTCAGGGCGTTCCATGGATCGAGATCTGGTTCATTACTTTCATGATTTCGGGAATGATGGGGCAAATTCCCACCAGTCTCACTGGTTGCGCAAATTAATATTTAAATTCATCCTCTGGGCTGTGTTTTTGTTCTTTGCCTGCTGGTTTGCTTACGAAAGTTATCTCGGACTGTTAATTTACGACGGATAAGTGCTCATTTCGCTTGATTGAATACAGGTAAATCGCTATTAATCTACCTTTTCCCAAATTTTCATCATGAGAAAGACGCACAAAGGAATCGCCAAACGATTTAAGGTCACCGGATCGGGTAAAGTTACCCATCGTAAACCCGGCCAGCGCCATTTACGCCGCAAAAAGTCAAACAAGCAGGTACAAGCAGGTCGTCAGGACCAAGTCCTCGCTCCCGGTATGGCCAAGCGTGTGATCAACGCACTTTCCAGCTAAACTCAATCCAATTCAACCGTAGAGGAGACCATCAGTCATGCCACGCGCACGCAACGTTCCCGCCACCCGTAAACGCCGCAAAAAGGTTTTAAAGAAAGCACGCGGATTTTTTGGAAATAAGTCCCGTCTCTTCCGCTATGCCAAGGACGCAGTCGATCGTGGTGAAGCTTATGCTTATGCTCATCGTCGCAAGCGACGCACCGAATTTCGTCAACTTTGGATCGTTAGGATCAACGCAGCCTGTCGTGAAGAAGGGCTAAGATACGGAGAATTCATTCACGGATTGAGCAAGGCAAACATCGAATTAAACCGGAAAATGCTCTCCGAACTGGCAATCCACGAACCCGACGCTTTTAAGGAATTAGTGGGTAAGGCAAAAACCGCCCTCGCGGCCTAAGGGCTCGCCGGTTTCTCTATTATTTGGCGTGGAGAACGATCTCCAAGCCATTGTCGACCAAGCGGAGACAAGTCAGGCAGAAATTTCCAACCGTTCGGACTGGGATCAGGCAAAGGCTGCCATTCTAGGACCAAAGGGTTCGCTCACCCAGGCGTCCAAATTAATTGGCCAATTACCAAGGGAGGAAAAACCTGCTTTTGGACAGGCACTAAACCAGGCAAAAAAGCAGGTGGAGGCATTCTTTGCCGAATCACTAAGCAGGATTGAAGAACAGGCAGACTTGGCTGCACTAGGCGAACGCTATGATCCCACCCTCCCTGCTATCCCCAACCGTTCAGGTTCTTTACACCCGCTCTCGGCCACCCGCAGGAAAGTAGTTTCCATTTTTCGCAAGATTGGATTCACTGTAACCGAAGCAACCGAGGTGGAAACGGAATGGTTTTGTTTCGATGCCCTCAACACCCCGGAAGATCACCCGGCCCGGGACGCACAGGACACGCTGTTTTTCTCGCCCGAATCAAAATGGGCCAATGTTTCCAAGAAATCCAAGGAGGCACATCTACTACGCACCCATACCTCATCGGTACAGATACGTACGATGCTTCGGGAAAAACCACCCCTACGGGTGATTGCTCCGGGGCGATGCTTCCGCCGGGACACGGTCGACGCTACTCACTCGGCAAACTTTCACCAGATCGAAGGCCTCTGCATTGACCGTAATGTTACCTTGCTCGATCTCAAGGGCGTGCTTGATTATTTCTTAAGGGAAACTTTTGGAAATAAAGTACAGACCCGCCTGAGACCCAGTTTCTTTCCTTTCACCGAGCCCAGCTTTGAAGTGGACCTGAAAGCGCCAAATTTAGGAAAGCTCAGCGATAAGTGGATAGAAATAATGGGTTGCGGACTGGTCGACCCGGAAGTTTTAAAATTGGTAAACCTTGATCCCAAGGAATGGGGCGGGTTTGCCTTCGGGGTAGGTATCGAACGAATTACCATGATTCTTCATGGGATTGATGATATTCGCCACTTCTACCAGAATGATCAACGCTTTCTCTCCCAATTTTCAGGACCCGCATGAAAGTAAGTCTGGAATGGTTGAGGAAATATGTCGATTTGCCCGCGGATGCGGGCGAATTAGTCGATGTATTGCCCATGCTAGGGCTGGAAGTCGAAGAGACAGAAGGTTCTGAAACTGCATCACTCGAGCATGTGGTGGTGGGAGAAGTGCTCGATAAACAACCCCACCCTGAAGCTGATCGTTTGAGCGTATGCCAGGTAAATGTGGGGGCAGAACAACCGGCCAATATTGTCTGTGGGGCGACAAATTTTCAGGTGGGCGACCGCGTGCCGGTTGCCTTACCCGGAGCGAAATTGCCCGGTGGATTTAAAATCAAGAAATCAAAACTGCGTGGCGTTCCCTCAGAGGGAATGATGTGCAGTGCCAAGGAATTGCAACTGGGGGATGATGACCATGGATTGATGATCCTCTCTGACTCGCCTTCCATTGGTACTCCCATTGGGGAAGCCGTCTCGCCCGACCGTGTACTGGAACTGGAAATAACTGCCAACCGGGGAGATTGCCTAAGTTATGTTGGAGTGGGCCGGGAAATTGCCGGACGCTACCAAACAGCATTAAGAATTCCCTCCACTAAATCGGATGCTCAGCCAGTTGAACGGGCAGATGAAAACTGCCTTCTCAACGAGGTCAGGCTGGATGATGATGCCTGCCCATACTACACCCTATGGACCATCCGTGGCGTCAAAATCGGCCCCAGCCCGGAGTGGATGCAAAAATGCTTACAAGCAGTGGGACTGCGACCAATTAATAATGTGGTCGATGTGACCAATTATGTACTCCTTGAGACCGGACAACCCCTGCATGCCTTTGATGCCCATAAAATCAAGGGACCATCCATAATTGTTCGTAACGCTAAAGAGAATGAATCCATTACCACCTTGGATGAGGTAAAAAGAACCCTGCAACCCGATATGCTTGTAATCGCAGATTCTGAACGCCCTCTGGTGGTTGCCGGAGTCATGGGAAGTGTGGATGCGGAAGTCGATAATTCAACCACTGATTTGGTTCTGGAATCGGCATGGTTTAGCCCCGGTTCTGTACGCTCAACCGCACGCAGACTGGGGCTGCACAGTGACAGTTCTCAACGGTTTTCCAGAGATGTGGATCCGGCAGGCGTTGAATATGCTGCACGCCGGGCAATTGATTTAATCCTCGAGACTGCAGGTGGTGAACTGGCTCCCAGCTATGTTTCGGTTGGGTCTGCTCCCCGTGAGGAAAGAACCATTTCCATTGAACATTCCTTTGTCGAACAAACCTGTGGGTTTTCGGTGCCCCAGGATGATCTGGTCAATAATTGGAAACGGCTTGGATTTTCGGTAACCGGTACAGGTCCATGGGATGTGACCGTACCGTCCTTCCGCTCCGAAGTGGAGCGCCCCATCGATTTGGTCGAGGAATATTTACGCTTACGCGGAACCGAGGATTTGACTGGCACGCAGCTTCATTTCCCTGCCAATGAGCGGGAGAATGACTTATCCTATGACTTCTGCCAGTCAGCAGTTGATCATTTACTGGGCCAAGGTTTTCAGGAGTGCTGTCATTACAGCCTGAGGTCAGGGGAGGAGGTGGGGTCATGGTATGCCCATCTCAATACCGATGAGCTTGCCCTGGCCAACCCCTTGACCGCGGACCATACTCATATTCGACCATCCCTACTCCCTGGTTTGACCGATGCATTGGCTCACAACCAAAAGAATTTAAATGATTTAACCAGAGTGTGCGAGACTGGCCGTGTATTCCGTCCAGGCACACGGGGCAATGTGGAGTGGATAAGTGTGGCTCTTGCTGCATTTCCAAAATCCATCGACCGTAGCTGGCAGGATGAACCTGCCCTTGATTTCTTTGCCCTGAAAAACCAGGTTAACGCCTTAATTGAAGCGACTGGGCTTTCCCTGCCCAAAGGATTATGGAGCACGATTTCCGGTGAACCAACCTGGCAGGAGGGATATTCTGCCCGTCTTGGAGATGCCCATAAAAACAAATTGGAAATCAATGTGGGTATTATTTCACTTTCCCTGAGCAAAGCAAAAGAAGCAAAGGGACCCATTTTTGCCGCGGAAATTCTGATCGATCCCATATTGCTCAACAAAAGAAAGAAACCAGCAATATTCTCACCCTTTTCCACCTTTCCACCTGCGATCAAAGATCTTGCCTTGGTGGTCGATGCCACGGAACCTGCTGAAACCGTACGGTCCCAATTAGAAGAAATTGCCCGAAATGTGGGGCAAGGAAAATTTGTGGTCGATCCAGTACAAATCTTTGATCTGTTTGCAGGTAAGGGATTACCGGAAGGAAAAAAGAGCCTCGCCCTGACTCTTCGTTTCCGTGCACCAGACCGCACGCTCGGAGAAAAGGAATTAAACCAGGCATTCGAGGGGGTGATTTCCGGGATTCAGGAAAAAACCAATTACCAATTAAGGAGCTAAATCTTTTATATTATGAGCGAAGAAACTCCCATGGATATCAATTATGTGGCCAACCTGGCGAGAATTGAGCTCAGCGATGAGGAAAAATCAACCTATCAGAAACAGTTGGGAGATGTACTCAAATATTTTGATAAGTTGCAGGAACTCGATGTCGAAAATGTTGAGCCTACTGCTCATGCTTTCCCCCGCCACAATGTGTGGGACAAAGATGAACCACGCGCTGGACTACCTGTAAATGAGGCTCTCAAAAACGCCCCCCAATCCAGGCAGGACCAGGTGGTTGTGCCCAAAGTAATTGAGGAATAAGAAGTTTTCCAATGTCGATCGATTCTCCCATTTTTAAGACTGCTACCGAACTTTCCCAGAATCTGCAGACAGGCACCGTTTCCTCCGTTGAGATTACGCAGGCAATGATCGACCGGGTCGATGCAGTCGATGGACAGGTACATGCATTTCTTCATATCGACAAAGAAGATGCACTCGCTCAGGCAAAAGCATCGGATGAACGCAGGCTAAAAGGCCAATCCCTGAGTCCTTTGGACGGAGTGCCAGTTGGGATGAAAGATGTGATTGCGGTGAAGGACCAACCACTAACCGCAGCCAGTAAAATTTTGGAAAACTACCAATCACCTTATGATGCCACCGTGGTTCGTAAATTAAAGGAAGCAGGAGCTGTAGTTGCGGGCCGCTTGAACCTTGACGAATTTGCGATGGGATCCTCCACCGAAAATTCTGCCTACGGGCCAACCCGTAATCCATGGAATCTTGACTGCGTGCCCGGTGGAAGCAGTGGTGGTAGTTCTGCTGCGGTGGCAGCCCGGGAGGTACCCCTGACTTTGGGATCGGATACCGGTGGGTCGATCCGCCAACCCGCCTCTCTATGTGGAGTGGTTGGGATGAAGCCCACTTATGGGATGGTATCGCGCTATGGCCTGGCTGCCTTTGCATCCTCCCTTGACCAGATCGGGCCTTTTTCCACCACCGTGGAAGACGCTGCCCTTCTGTTGGAAACAATTTCCGGGCACGACTCCCTCGATTCCACCAGTTATCCCACTGAAGTGCCCAGTTATTCGGCAGAGCTTAAAAACTCTGCGGAACCAAGGGTGCTTGGATTGCCCAAGGAATTTTTTGGCCCAGGTATGGATAAGGAGGTAAGGGCAAGCATAGAACAGGTAATTGAATACTACCACTCGATTGGATACCAGACCAAGGAAGTCAGCCTGCCCACGACCGATCTCTCCATCCCCGTTTACTATGTGATCGCCACTGCGGAAGCATCATCCAACCTCGCCCGCTATGATGGTATCCGTTACACCTCACGCAGTGAGCGTGCGGAAAATGCCGTTGATGTGTATGCCAAAAGCAGGGGTGAAGGGTTTGGAGCCGAAGTCAAGCGACGCTGCATTCTCGGTGCCTATGCACTAAGCAGCGGATACTACGATGCCTATTATTTGCGGGCCCAGAAAGCCCGCACTTTGATCCGTCAGGATTTTGAAAAAGCCTTTAAAGAGGTTGATGCAATTCTTACCCCGACTTCCCCCACACCCGCCTTTAAATTTGGGGAGAAAAGTGGTGATCCCATATCAATGTATCTATCTGATATCTACACCATATCGACCAACCTTGCCGGACTGCCTGGAATATCGGTACCCTGTGGATTTTCCAACTCAGGGCTCCCCATCGGTGTGCAATTGATCGGCAAAGCATTTGATGAATCCAATCTTTTACAAATCGCACATGCCTACGACCGGGAGCATCTCTACGGACGACAAGCTCCCAATCTTTGATTTTGCAAAATGGAATACGAAGCAGTCATTGGTCTAGAGGTTCATGTCCAACTGGACACCCACTCGAAGATGTTCACCCGGGTGGGTACGGGATTCGGGCAACCGCCCAACTCACTGACTGACCCGGTAGTCCTCGGTCTGCCCGGCGCCCTGCCTGTGATGAACAGGGAAGCGATTGAAAAATCAATAAAAGTCGGTCTATTACTCGACTGTAAAATTGCTGAAGTCTGCAAATGGGACCGGAAAAATTATTTCTATCCGGACATGCCCAAGAATTATCAAATCTCCCAGTACGACCAGCCCATCTGTGAGGGCGGACAGGTGGAGATCGAGATGCCCGGAGACAATCCCTCCCAAATGGGACCTCACCGCATGGTGGAACTGACCCGGATTCATCTGGAAGAGGATGTGGGCAAACTTACCCACTACGAGCAGGACAGCCTTGTCGATTACAACCGGGCAGGATGTCCCCTATTGGAAATTGTCAGTGAACCGGACATGCATACTCCCGATGAAGTGTTTGCATATCTCACCTCTTTGCGCAACTCCCTTGTGGCTGCGGGAATTTCCCCCTGTGATATGGAAAAGGGACAGCTTCGTTGCGATGCCAATATCAGTGTGCGCCCCAAAGGCGAAACAACCTTGGGCACCAAGGTGGAGCTGAAAAATTTAAACACCATCTCCGGTGTGCGTAACGGAGTGGAATATGAAATCCGTCGTCAGATCCGCGCGATTGAAGAAGATACTCCGATTATTCAGGAAACACGCAGATGGAATCCTGAACAAAAATACACCACCCCGATGCGGACCAAGGAAATGGCCCATGATTACCGCTATTTCCCAGATCCCGATCTGATGCCTGTAAAAATTGATCAGGCATGGATTGATCGGGTACAGAAAGAGCTTCCAGAAAAACCATTTGATAAGCAGCGTCGTTACCAAGAGGAAATGAACCTGCCCTATTCCATAACTTCGGCACTTTGTGGAGATCATTTGCTCTGTGCTTATTTTGAGGATGCGGCTGGACAATCCAAGTCTGCCGGCAAAGTGGCAAACTGGGTGGTTAATGATTTGCTCCGAGAATTATCCCAGGCCAACAAGGTGGATGATTTCGCGGAGGAAGAAACTAAAAAAACAACCCCGCAAAGCTGCCCTATCCCCCCTCAAATGCTGGCTGAATTGGTCAACCTGATTGAGGATGGCAAACTGACCAATAATGTGGCCAAGGAATTATTCCCCGAAATGTTTGCCACTGGAAAATCTGCCTCCGAATTGGCGAGGGAAAAAGGACTGGATCAACAATCGGATGATTCCGAAATCGAGGGAATCTGTGCGGAGGCCATTGCCAATGACGCGGATGCAGCAGAGAAATTTCGTGGCGGCAAGGAAGGTGCGATCAATGCATTGAAGGGTGCGGTGATGAAAGCGACCCGCGGACAAGCCAATCCCAGGATAGTCGACGAGACCCTGCGTCGTTTATTATCATAGAACCCAAGGCAGAGGTTGGTTTAACCTCTGAATGAACTGAGCTTTAAGACTAAGGTTTATCTTTGCAGAAAGCCTAAGTTTTTGGATAACTGAATGATCCTCATGAAAGTTGATTTTTTATTTATATCTCTTGTTCTCTTCGCAGGTACTGGCATTGCAGCACCCAAACCAAATATCGTTCACATCATGGTGGATGATCTGGGCTGGCAGGATATTGCCTCACACAAGATAGGTGGAGATACAGTCTATGAAACGCCCAACCTTGACCACCTCACCAGGATGGGCAGGCGTTTTACCGAGGCCTACTCTCCATCCCCGGTATGCGCACCATCACGGGTCTCCTTTCTACGTGGGCAATATCCCGTAAACACAGGAGTATACAGCGTGACCGGTGGTCAATTGCCCCGCCCCCACCAAAGTAAAATCCCCCTGATCCCTCCACATTATCTCTATGGTCTGCCAGTCGAAGAACCGATGATTCCCGAGGTCCTGAAACGGGCTGGTTATTTCAGTGGCCATGTGGGAAAATGGCATGCCGGAGGAAAGCACCGGGGATACCCCTTCCCCACGGATCAGGGGTTTAATTTTGGGTTTCTGCAAAAAAAAGGTGGCCCATTAATCTATAACGATTCCGAATTATGGAATCCCAAAGATGGCAGAAAAAATTCCTTTGGTGGTGCCTGGCAACCAATCGTACCCCATCGATTGGCCGACTTTGCCACGGATGATCCCAATGATCCCTTTCAATTGGACCGGGATGGACGCCCCTTTGATAAACCGACCGAGCTCGCAGTCGGGTTTATCCGCAAGCACAAGGACAAGCCCTTCTTTCTTAACTTCTGCCCCTTCTGGGTGCATGGCCCCATTGCCACGCGGGACAAAAAGCGGCTGGAATATTACTGCAAGAAGATGGGGGTTCCCTTTCCTACTGAACCAGGTTCCCTAAACCCCGGCGTGCCCGGACATTCCAACCCCTACTACGCCAGCATGGTCGATTCCCTCGACTGGAGTATTGGCAAAGTCGTAACTTACCTGGAACAAACTGATGACCCACGTAACCCAGGTTACAAACTAATCGATAATACTTATGTGATCATTGATTCGGACAATGGTGGATGGAAAGGAAGCCAGCATGAACCGATTACGGACAACCATCCATTGCGGGGTGGAAAAATGAACAGTTATGAGGGTGGAATAAGGATCCCCTTTATTATTCGCGGCCCAAAAGTCCCAGCTGGCAGTACCTGCGAAACCCCGATCAATTTGATCGACCTGTTCCCGACCTTCATGGAAATGGCTGCAGTGCCACCAGATTCATCGCTGAAACTGGACGGATGCAACATTCTGCCCCTGATTGAAGGCACATCAGAAAAGGTGATCCAAGCAGACGGGAAAGAACGCGATACCCTGTTTTGGTTCTATCCATTGGAGAGTCACATGGCGGTGGTGATGCGACAGGCAGGGTGGAAACTGGTCAACAACCTCGGTGTGGGCTACGCCGGGAAATGGGCGGATGTGGAAAATAAGCAATTGATCGAGCTCTTCCAAATTAAAAAAGGTGAACAACAATCTGCCGACTTAGGAGAGCAAACAAATCTCGCGAACAAATTCCCCAAAATCCGCGATGCCATGCTCAGCGAGATGGATGAATTCCTGAATAATGCCAAAGTTTCCATGCCTTACCGAAACATCAATTCACCGGAAGTGCCCCATTCCCAAAAGCAGGCGTATCCCAAAATCCTGAAACTTGGATCGGAAAAAGATAAGATATGGGCAACATTTGAAAGCGGTAAACACAAAGCATCTATTCAGGAAGCTCATCTTCTCTACACCTTAAACCCCAAGGAATTTGATAAGACTCAAGGTCATCGGGAAGAATGGTTCAAAGCACCTGCGAAAATTAACGATGGACGAGTAGAGGCTAGCATGCCCCCAGGTGCCACCCATGCGGTATTTTGCATGAGAGATAAAAACGGGTTCCTGATAACCTCGGAAAAACTACCCGATTTCCAGAAAGCTCCATATGGAACCTCCAGGGATTCCGGCTTTCTCAAAAATGGATATGCTTACAAACCAGGGATGTATGCCTTGATCGAACTGTCCAAAGCAGGCATTTCTTATGCTAAAACTCAAAAGCTCGATATAACAGGCTTACAAAAAGCACTGAAGGAAGCTCAAAAACAATACCAAGTTGAAAAA
>MDSZ01003255.1_pt1 | contig 14923 bp, 7 predicted proteins | sample 811201 | NCBI WGS metagenome assembly MDSZ01 (sample SAMN05326647, study PRJNA326480) | marine metagenome | isolation source: seawater | place: Indian Ocean: North | collected 2010
AAAAAACACTTCCATAAAATAACTTTTTTGCAGAATTAATATCCATTCTGTTATAGAGATTAATAGCTAATACTAAAACTATCAAACCAAGTACAAATACTACAATTGCTGAGCCAAGTTTTAAACTTAACAAACCAGTGAGTCCAGTAACTGGAAAAACAGATGCAATCATCATCCAAATTGTATATAAAATAATTTGTAATGCTGTACTTTTATCTCTAGTTCCAGTTGGTAGCATATTAAAACCTGCCTTTTTATAATCGTCATCTAACATCCATCCTAAAGCCCAAAAATGTGGAAACTGCCAAAAAAAATGAATCATGAATAAAGTGCCTGGTTCAATGCCAAACTTATTTGTTGCTGCTACCCAACCCAACATAAAAGGAATTGCTCCAGGTATTGCACCAACAAATACAGAAAGGGGTGTAATTGGTTTTAATGGAGTATAAACACATGTGTATAAAAAAACTGATACAGCAGCAAAAAAAGCAGTTTTATAATTAATCATGTAAAGCATGAAAAGTCCTAAAAGTGTTAATATAACTGAGATCCAAAATGCATTCTGAGTTGATATTTGTTTTGTGGGCAATGGTCGCTGCTTTGTTCGATCCATCAGCAAATCTTTATCTCTTTCAATTATTTGATTAAATGAATTTGATGCGCCAACTATACAATAACCACCCAAAATCAAAAAAATGAAATCATTTAATACAAAATTTTCAACCGCAAGAATGTATCCCGCAATGGATGAAAAAACAACACTTAGCGCTAGCCTTGCTTTAGTCAACGAAAAAAAAACGGCAGATTTATTCAATTTAAGTTATTAATGGATTGCAAATTTAGATTAGAATCTGCAGTTTACAAATATGTAAGAATAAAATTATTGAAGTTTAAAAGTGATAGGTACACTAAATGGGACCCTAACAGGCCTTCCTCTCTGCTTTCCAGGTGTCATTCTAGGTAATTTACTTATAATTCTATCAGCTTCTTTTTCTAAGTTTTTATCAGGACCTCTGGTTCTAATACCGCTTATTGATCCATCTTTGGAAATAGTAAACTGGACAAAAACTCTTCCTTGAATACCCATTTCTTGAGCTATTTCGGGATACCTAAAATTTTTTCTAATGTGTTGTTGAATTTTTTCCTGAAAGCAGTCTCTTCTCTTAGACTTTGCTACTCTTTCACAGCCAGGAAATAATGGAACATCTTCAATTATTGCAAATGGAACATCTAAATCTAAATCTTCTTCAACTACTTCGACTTCTTCGACAATTTCTTCTTGATCAGTTTCGGTTGATTCAATTATAGTTTCTTCAATTTCCTCTTCATCCTCAACAATCTCAATTATTTCAGGAGCAGGTGGAGGTGGAGGTGGAGGTGGTGTTTTAATTTGTTCGGTTATAGGAATTTCTTCATCATCATCATTTTCTACATCGAGTGCAATGTATCCATATCCATCATCATCCCAATTTTTGAATTCAATAGCTCTCCACGAAATAAAAAGAACAAGAAACAATCCAATAGCAAAGTAAAATGAGCTTTTATTATTTAAATCAGCTTTTGGATTTTTTTTTGATATCACGGCTAGCTAAAGTAATTTTTTTTTGTAAAAATGCAAAATTATTATGCCAATAATAACCCCTGCCATATTTGCCAAAATATCATAAAAATCAAAATATCTTCCAAAGGGCAATAAATCTTGTAAAAATTCAAGTGTTATTCCAAAAATAATTGAAAACAATAGTAATCTTATTAAACTTAAATTTTTAATACTAAAAACAAAACCCCATAGGGTAACAAAGACTAAATAAATTGTAAAATGAAATAATTTATCAATTTCAAAAAACTTAAATCTGGGCGTGGACTCTGGTATGGGAGTTAAAAATATTATTACAATTATTATCGAATATGTAATTGCAAAATACTTAAGATTGATTTTATCAAATAATTTCAGAATATGATTTTGAATCAAGTAATTGACTAATTTCATCCATATTGGAAATCTCAACTTTAATAATCCATCCTTCATCATATGGTGAATCATTGACTAATTCAGGATTATCATCTAATGCTTCATTAAATTCTATAATTTTTCCAGACATAGGTAAAAATAAATCTGAGACTGTTTTTACTGCCTCAACAGTACCAAAAACTTCATCTTTTGCCAAATTTTCATCTAAAGTTTCGACTTCAATGTAAACTATATCACCTAATTCGCTTTGAGCAAAATCAGTAATACCAACAGTTGCTATATTATCATCAATACTGACCCATTCATGGTCTTTGGTATATTTTAAATTATCCAATACTTTCATAATTCTAAATTAATCTAAGTTAATCAATTACCAAAATTATATCTTAACGTAAATCCTGATCTGATGTTTGTTTGTGGGAATGCCGATGAAATCTCATACTTTGAAAACATATGATCGTAGAAAAATATAGCAGAAAAATTTCTGCTCAATGCATAATCTGCAGTCAATTTTGCAGAAATTAAGGTTTGACCAGCTGAAACTTTATTGTCATCTATATTAAGATTTCTAATTACAGTCATATTTTTTCTAATGCTAAGGTCAAGCTTAGTGTTTATATCACCAACAAATGAATTTGAATTTGGAGCTAAAGAAGAATTAATTTTTACATTTCTTGCTCTGTATCCAAGTCCAACAACATATTCATTCCCCCACGATTCAGTTACAAAATTATTTGCTAAACTCAGTGAAATTGCTCTATCTCTAATTATATCAAAAACCAGCCTCAAAGAATTTTTAAACTCTATATCAACTTCAATTAGAGGATTAAATTGCTCGACCAAATTAATATTTGAATACAAATTTTCACTCAAATAATTTCCAATATTATCAAAAGAGTTTAACCCAAAATTTAAATTTGAACGAAAATTATTTATTGTAAAATTTGATCTATATGAATGACTTAATGATAGTCTTGAGATAAAATCTTCAAATAATTTACTTAATCCGTCATACTGTATTGCCCAATTTATTTTTGGATTTTTAGATATAGGATTTAAATTTATTTCATTTGGATTTTTACCTAAATACGCTGATAAAAATGAAGGAATTAAAACCTCCTGATTGTTTTTTGAATAACCAATTGGAAATCCATCAACATCTACATCATTATTATTTATATTTTTTTGAGCTATTAATCTTTGAGCAATTAAAATTCTATTAGTTTTCATTTTTTCAAAGGCATCAGAAAAATCTTTATTTCTTTTACTGAACGATGTTTTGATCATATTTGAAGAAATTGAAAAATTACCATAATTATTAGGATTTTGAGAAAAATATTTATCATCTTCAACGACAAAATTCTCTGAGAAATTATTAGAGTAAGATCTGTTTGCATTTAAATCTATCCTAATTGATTTGAAAAATTCTAGCTCACCTAAAAAATCAAAATCTGAATTATAAATTTTTTGAAATGGTTGATTAAAATTTTGAAAATCTGTCAGCCAACCTTTTTTAGCAGCTTCATACCTTATGTCAGCTTGACTGCCAAAAACAAAACCCAATGAAGGTCTAGTTGTTCCTAAAAAACCAATAGAAGGAATGTAGCCTGGCAATACTTTACCAGAATTTTCTGAATAATTAAATCTAAGTCTTTTTGTGCTTTTTAAAAATTCTAATAAACTGGAATCATTTTTATTTAACCATTCAATAGATCTGTAAATTTTATCAAAATTTAAAGTAAGAGTAAGATTTTGCGTATTTGCATTCTGAATTGTATTTACTCTGCCCAAAACTTGTCCAATTTCTGAACTAATATTATTAAACATGTCAGAACCTCTTTGCCAATTAAAATCACCGCTGTAATTGTAAGAACTATCAATAAAATCTAAGAATGGAATTAAATTAAATGGTAAAATATAATTTAATGTAACATTTTGATTAAAATAGTTAGGCTCTCCGATATTAAAAAAATTATCAAAAACACCTAAATCTGAATTATTTAAATTAGAGTTTTTGTTAAGATTTTGAACTAAATTAGAATTAGATGCATTGTAGGTAATCCTTAATGAATTAGTAATGTTGTGTGATAATGCTAAATTCCAATCAAAAAGATATTTTCTTTGACTAAATTCTGGAATTGGTAATTGACTAAGAGATTGAACTCCGGAATAGTTGATCTCCCTGAATTTCTGAACATATAAGCTTCTAAAAAAAATTGCTGAAAAAGAAAGATTAGATGGTAATGGATTAAAATTAAATTGTTTTAACCAGTTTAAGTATTTTGATTCATTTGAAACTAATTTTTCGAACGGATAAATTGTTAAATCCTTAAAATTATAAGAATAATTTGCATTGACTCTAACAGATTTTCTATCAGAATACTCTAACTCAAAATCTCTATAATTATTTTCAGTGTATGAATATGAAAAATTTAAATTTTCAATATCATATATCTTTGATTTATCATTATTTTTTTTCTTAGAAAGCCCCAAAACACTAAAACTTTTTGAATTTGAAAGAATTTGTGATTGACTTAGTATTGAATCATTATTATTCGACAATTCTAAAACTTTATTTAACTCAATGTCGTCATAAAAACTATCATATTTAGGCTTAGTAATCTCCTCTGAATATGTGTAGCTTAATGGAATATTAACACCCCATTTTTCAGGCAATAATTGACCTGCATTAATATTCGAAATAAAATTAAATTGTTGATGTGAATCATTAGATCTTTCATTTGCATTCTTATCAATTGAGCCAAAACCAATAGACGAAAATCGTCCATTTAATGAAAAATTTGCAAAATCAGCAAAATTTGCATTCATATTAGCTAAAGCTGACCAACCCCCAGCAGTTTTTATATTAGAAATTCTTAACTCATTAAACCATACCTCACCTGACAATTCCTTACCAATTTTATCAGATGGATTTTTTAAACCAAGAAGTAAAGTTTTTACTCTGCCGAGCGATGGATTACCTTTTATTGAAAATTTATATTTTTTTTTGTCCTGGAAGTTCACTAATCTTGGAAAACTCATCAATTAAATTCAAATTTTCATCAAAATATACTGCTTCGTTGGTTTGTATTTTTTGTGAAATAACCTCAAGCTTTATTTTTAAAAATTTATCTAAATCAAATTCAATAGAATTAGATTCAGGAATCCATACTGATTCACTAGAGAATTTTAAATTTGTAGATGAATTATAACTCGTTGGCTTTAATGGAACTTCGATTTGATAATAATTTTCATCAATATCAGAACCCAATCTTAAAAATGCAACAAGCCTATCATTATAATTTTCATCTGGACCATCACCAGGGAGTTTTGGCTTACCAATCAAAGACTCAGCATGAATGTACATTTTCATTTTGTTATATTGACGAAGATCTAAATCAATATTTTTATACACAGCTCTTGAATCGTAAGGTTGTAGATCTGTTACCTTTAAAGATAATGATTGCTCATTTTGTCTTACAATTGAGTTGTTACTGAATACTTCCTCTCTTTCAATTCCAGGTGGTAAAATATAATTTACAGGCTGTCTATTTTCATTTTCATGAATATTTACTGTTCCAATTTCAAAATTTGTGATTGGGTTAATTACATTATTTCTATTTAAGGGAAGAGTAAATCTTTTCCAATCTGTTTTTACAAGATCAAGTGTCGCAAATCTCAGTGTGATTTTTTCGCTAAAATTCTTTAATGCAATTCTAAAAAAACTAATTGATTTCAAATCATTTATGCCATTAATTGAACTAAAATATTGGTTTATATTTTTTCCTTCATAATATTCTTTAAATATTGGTATTTTGAATAAGAGCCAGCGAGAATTTATATTATTTCCATTTGGTAGTTTTACATTATTGTTTTGTCTTTCCTCAATGATAAAAGGATGGTTGTTGCTGTTCATATTTTTAAATAATGGTATCCTAAACTCGAAATAACTATCTATTTTATTCATAGTATTATCATTATTTATATCCTCAACATCAGGAATGTTAGTTGACCCTCTTTTATTTGAAGTTGTATTAACAGGTGAATTTCCTTGGACATTATTATAATATTTGTATCTATCTATAATACTACCATTTACATCAAGATAATTTTTAAAATTATCATTTGCAGGATCTTCAACATTCCCATTATTATAAAATGAAATTTCTTCTGAATCATTTAAACCATCATACCCAAGATCTTGAGAGTTTCTTTCCTGCACATTAGAACTAAAAGAATATGTCAAAGATTGACTGGTTGGTGTTTTTCCCCAGTTCGATAATTGAAAGTTATTTTGATTTTCTAATGGTAATCCATTTTCAAATTGTTTTTTACCGTCAGGTAAAATATCTTCAGAAATATTACCAATATGAAATAATATTTCTCCTATATTATTTTCATTATGATCTGAAAAATCATCTAAAAGCCAAAATTGTATATATTCAACGTTAGTTTTCTTAAAATTTGTGCTATTAATTTTTCGAGTTATTCCAGACCAATTTTTTTTATTATCAATATTAAAATTTAATTCTGAGTTGTTGTTATAAGGCCCTTTTTCAGTTGGATAAAATGTGAGATCAAAAGTTGATTGTATTCTAGATTCACCTTGATACAAGTCAATCTCTGGAAATATTTCATCAATAAATATTCTTCTTGTTGAATTTTTTGATATTTCATCAAGATTAATGTCTTTTGGTCTTCTTGAAGAGTAAAAAATAGGATCTATTGAATACCAAGATAATTTTGCCCTATTATGTCCAGCTCTTAAATCATTATTTCCAAACTCATATCCATAAAAACCAACAGGAACACTGGATAACTTCCATGATGTTGGATTCTTTAAATCAACTTTATTTTGACTTCCTTCAAAGTCATCAATATATATACTTGCATTTTTATCATATCCAGATTTTCTTGGATTTGAAGATTTTAAGACAGCGAATTCAGTGTTAATCGAAATTGTTGACTCAACATCTGAATTAATATTTGGCAATTTATTTACCATTCTTGTTAGAAATGGTGCTTTTGAAAAAAAAGCAGCGTTTACACCAAAAGTTGTATTATTAACAGGTTCAACACCATAATTAGCTTTTCTCGAAATTGATCTTTCACTTAAATTTAATAATGTTGCACCGATTTTAAAATTATCACTAAACTTGTGTTCTACATTAAATCCTGAAAATCTTCTTTTTTGTTGATTGAAAAATGAATTACTCTCAGTGGATATTTCGATTGGAACATTTGAGTTTTTTAATGATTCATCTAGTATTTGAACATTTCCGTTTTGGTAATTAACTAAGTAATCTATTCCCTCGGTTAAAATTTTACCACCAGCAGTAACAACTATTGAGCCTTGTGTAATGTTAAACTCACCGGTATTAATTCCATCATTTGACAGTTCACTTTTATACTTTCCTTTGATATTAAACTTATTTTTTTCTATATACTTTTCTGCTGTAGTTTTTCCATACGAATACAATTCATTGTAAACATATTTTAATTGATTTTTATTATATGATGCTGGGTCATCATAGTTTTCATTTACACTGCTTCTTAGTTTTTCAAATAAAAATCTTCCAAATGGCTCCTCAGATGGAAATATTAATAGTCCATCATTTTTCTTAATTGTTATCCCATCAATTGCATCAAAAAAACCATCACCACCAATTTGTAAATTACCGTTCGAATCTAATTTATCAAGTTCAAAAACATTCAATAATCTTTGTTTTTCAAGATTTTCAGGCCAGTTGTCTATTTCAACCGGCGAAATGTAGTTTATTGCAGATGGGTTATTGTAAAATATATTTAACCTAAAATCATTTACAGACACTTGAAAAGATCCTAAATTATAAATATTCTTCATAGCTAATTTCCAAACTGGCATTCTGACATTATTTATACTACTTTTTAATAATTTTACAATTAGTGCTTTTCTGACCACTTGATCATTTGAATTATCAACTGAGACTACCCCATCATCTGAAAACTCTCCAACTTGATATATTTTACCATTCATAGTATATTGAAAAGATACTCCCAAAATTTCATCATTGTTCAAAGGTTGTTGCAGAGAAATATAACCAAGCTGTTCATTAAATGTATATTCATTCTCATCTAGTTTTCTAGCATTTTCAAGAACTGAATAATCTGAACCTTCATTAAATATGTTTGTTCCAATTGAAAATCCCTCATTAGCACTAGTTATATCTCTAATACTTTCATTTAAAAAATTTTGACCAATTCTATTAGGATCAAAATTATTGTTAGAATTATCAGGATTTAGATTTGTATCAATTCGTGTAAAAAAATTTGGCGCCAAATCATCAGCATTTGTGAATTGAGGGTCACTTTCAGCTAAATCTTGTAAAGCAACAATATTTCTTATATTGTCAGTTTCGTTCGATTTATTTGTAACCCATATTTCTACTCTAATAACTCGAACAGGAGAATTTATATATGGGGAGGAATCCAAGTATTTATTGTAATTTTTTCTAAAAAAATGTGATAGATAAAAGTGCCTGTTACTCTCGTAATCTAAAGCATCAAAAGAAAATTCAGTCATTGACCCATCTGGGCTTGATGTCAATGTTGTTGATTGCGATCTCTGTTCTGAAAATACAGCATCAATTGATGTGTTTCCAAATTTTAATTGAGTCTTCAGTCCAAAAAGACTCTGAGCACCACTAATTAATGATCCACTAATAGGCATGCTCACATTTCCAACTTCAATTTTTTGAATTATATCATCCTCATTCGGTGTATAATCCAATTTTAAAAGATTTTGAAAATCAAATGTTGATTGAGAATCGTAATTTGAATTAATACTTAGTTTTTCTCCTATTTTTCCACTAAGACTTAGAGATATTAACTGATTAAAATCTAAACCTAAATTACTGCGGTTTCGTACTGGAATAGTTGGATTATCTCTTTTGTTGTACCTAGCTCCGATATCTAAAGCTACAGATCCTTGAGGAATCAGTTCTATTTCATTACCTCCAAAAATTGATTCAAAAAAATTGGAATTTATATATAAATTAGGAAGTAAATTTTTTTTTAATGAATCATCATCGCTATTCATCAAAGATGTTTGATCGTTAAAATATTTGTCAATTAAGTTCTTTCTAAAAATCTTTCTGTAATCTTCTGGTAGCAATTTAAGAGGTAAGCCAACATTGATCTCTCCAATTTTCATTTGATATATATATAAATTTAATTCTGGATCATATACATATTTCGAAATAAGTTCAGAAGGTTGTTTTAATTTAAATTCACCTATATATATTGTATTGTTAATTGTATCAAGACTAATTTTTTGTTGGGAAAATGAGAAAAAGGAATATAAAACAACTAGAGTTAAATGAACTCTTTTAAGAACCCTAATATTTACAAACCAAATTTTCAAAATAAATCAAAGCTTATTTAAAGCCTTTTTAATTAAGCTTTCTACAGAAATAGTGTTATTTTCAGTTTTAATTTGATTAACAACTTTAACTGTATGTTTCCTAGAATACCCTAAAACTTCAAGTGCTGAGACTGCTTCATCAACATCTTTACTTATCATTTGAATTTGATTATCGCCAGTCTCTAGTGACAACACTTTATCCTTTAATTCTAAAATTATTCTTTGAGCTGTTTTTGAACCTATACCCTTTATTGCTTGTATAGAATTAATGTCTTCATTGTGAATTGAACTAATAATTTCAACAGGTGTTAGTGATGACAACATTGTTCTTGCAGTACTTGCTCCAACACCAGAAACTGAAATTAATAATATAAAAAGGCTGCGCTCTGATTTTGTTTTGAAACCAAATAATGTATGTGAGTCCTCTTTAACAATTAGATGAGTAAATAATTTTATATTCTCTTCATCACCAATATTTGAAAATGTATTTAATGAAATATTTACACTATAACCAATACCATTACAATCAATCACTAATTCGGTCGGTGATTTCTCAATTAATCTTCCTTTAATTTGCTTTATCATTTAACTAAATTACTACTTTCTATTTTGAGCATCAACAACAGCTATGGCTGACATATTAACTATTTCTTCAACACTTGCTTTTAATTGTAATATATGAACTGGCTTGTCCATACCCATCATTATAGGTCCAATTGACAGAGCATTATCAATTTCTTTGATAACTTTATAAGTTATATTTGCAGAATCAAGATTAGGAAAAACTAAAACATTAACCTTTTGACCTGATAATTTCGAGAATTCAAATTTATTACTTAGCATCGATCTATTTAAAGCAAAATCTGATTGCACTGGCCCATCAACAGTTAATTCTGGAACAGTCCGTTTAAGAAAAGTTACTGCTCTTTCTACTTTTTTAGCCATTGGATCATTAGAAGATCCAAAATTTGAGTATGAGAGCATTGCAATAATGGGATCAAAACCAAACATTTTAGCGGTTTCAGCAGCCAAAATAGCTATGTACCCTAATTCGTTATATTTTGGATTAATATTAATGGAGGTATCAGCTAAAAAAATAGGGCCTTTGCTAGTTATCATTAAATTAGTTGCTGCTACTCTTCTTACACCTTCACTTTTTCCTATAACTTTTAAAATAGGTTTTATAACTTCAGGGTAACTTCTTGAGAATCCCGATATCAAAGCATCAGCCTTACCAATTTTAACCATCATTGAACCAAAATAATCTCTTCTTCTCATAAGTAATTCAGCTTGACTAATTGTAATTCCTTTATTTTTTCTATGACTTAAAAACTTCTTAGCATATTTCTTGATTAAGGGAATTGATTTTTTTTGACTCAAATCAATTATTTCTAAATCATGTTCAAAATCAATTTTCAACATTAACTTTTTAATTCTTTTTTTCCTTCCAATTAGTATTGGGATACCAATACCTTCTTCATAAACAATTTGAGCAGCTTTTAAAACATCTAATCTATCTGCCTCAACATAAACAATCGTTTTTGGATTTCTCTTTGCTTTAGCTAGCAGTAGTCTAATTAGTTTATTGTTATTCCCTAATCTAGACTCTAGCTCCCTTTCATATCTTTCCCAATTATCAATATCTTGTCTAGCAACTCCACTTTTTATAGCTGCTTCAGCTACTTTAATAGGAATTTTTGAAATCAATCTTGGATCAAAAGGTTTTGGTATGATGTAATCTCTTCCAAAACTCAATTTAGTTTCACCATAAACTACGTTTACATTCTCAGGTACTGGCTCTTTTGCTAATTCAGCTAATGCAAAAACAGCTGCCATTTTCATTTCTTCATTAATTTTTTCTGCTCTAACATCAAGGGCCCCTCTAAATATAAATGGAAAACCTAGCACATTGTTAACTTGATTTGGATGATCACTTCTTCCAGTGGCTATTATAATATCATCTCTAGTTTTCATAGCTAACCTATAGCTAATTTCAGGATCCGGATTTGCCATTGCAAAGACAATCGGATTTTTAGACATGGATTTAAGCATTTTAACAGAAAGCATATTTGCCTTTGATAAACCAATAAAAACATCGCAATTAATTAATGCATCATCTAAACTCTTTACATCTATATTTTTTGAAACAAATAGCATTTTTTCATTTGTAAGATCCTTCCTAAGATTATTAATTGGACCTTTGCTATCAAACATTAAAATATTTTCCCTTTTAACTCCAATAGCTATATACATCTTTGCACATGAAATTGCAGCAGCACCAGCACCACAAATAACCATTTTAATTTTTTTTAAATTTTTTTGAGCTAGCTCTACTGCATTCAAAAGTGCAGCTCCAGAAATAATTGCTGTCCCATGCTGATCATCATGCATAACAGGTATATTCAATTCTTCAACAAGTCTTTTTTCAATTTCAAATGCTTCTGGGGCTTTAATATCTTCTAAATTTATTCCCCCAAATGTTGGTGCAATATTTTTTACGGTATTTATAAACTCATCTATATTTTTAGTATTAACTTCAATATCAAAAACATCTATATCAGCAAAAATTTTAAATAAAAGACCTTTACCTTCCATTACGGGTTTTGATGCTAAAGGACCAATATCACCTAAACCAAGAACAGCAGTACCATTGGAAATGACAGCTACTAAATTAGATTTTGAAGTGTATTTATAAACATCTTCTGGATTTTGACTTATTTCTAAACATGGATACGCAACACCGGGTGAGTAAGCTAATGATAAATCTCTTTGTGTTTGGTAGTTTTTTGTTGGTTCTACTTTTATTTTTCCTGGCTTTGGCTTCGAATGATATACTAATGCTTTTCTTCTTTCTTTTTCTTGCTTCATCCTAAGCGTTAATTAAATTTGATATGTAATCACCAAGTAAATATCCTAAGCTTAAACATAACGGATATAACAAGAATAACCATAAGCAATCGATAAGTGAAAGATTATTTGGTTCATTTTTTGTAATATTTTCTAAAAAATCGTACCAACTAGCTATTCCTAATTTCGAAACTATGAAATTGCAAACTATTGCTACAAGAAGAATTGAAACACCAATAATATATAAGCGAACCATATATCAATCAAAAATAGTTAATTAATGAGATCTCAAAAGTTTTACACATTTTAATTTATATTTACCTAGCTCCGTGAAATTAACTTTTAAAATAATACTATTCTTTTTTCTTTTTTTAGGAATAAAATTAAATGGTCAATTAAGCAAAGTACATTATATACCTCCTCTTACAACATCAAATTCTGGTAACCCGCTTGTTGGATCACAGTATTTTTATATTTCAACACCAAGTCAATCAGCAGTAAATTATAAAATAATTATTGGAGATGGTACAATCTGGAATCAGGGTGTTGTTTCCAATGCTAGTCCTGTAATTACGCCAGCCAACTCGCAAGGGAATAATTACGAAAATTTATTTATATCAGATTTTGATTATGAAAAAGTTCTTAAAAAGGGTTTTATAATTGAAGCTGAAAGTGAAATATATGTTTCTCTAAGATTTGAAGCTACCAGCACATTTCATGCAGGAGCAATAGTTTCAAAAGGTGAGTCAGCACTAGGTAAGAGGTTCTTTGTAGGAGCACTAAGAAATAGAGCAAATTATATGACGCAATTTGCTTCCGTAATGGCTACTGAAGATCTTACCAAAGTAACATTTAAATTAAAAAATAATGTTTCTACTGTAAATGGCCAATCAGGTGAGTTTGAAGTTATTTTAAATTCTGGTGATTCATACCTAATTGCATCTCGATCTGGGTTTGGTTCAATTGAAGATGGACTTATTGGCACTCTGATAGAATCTGATAAATCAATTGTTGTTAATACTGGCTCAGGGACTGGTTCAAACGCGCTAAATAATGGGGGGCATGATTATGGAATGGATCAAATTGTTGGAGCTGATCTTGTTGGATCAGAATATATTTTTATAAAAGGTGATGGAGAACCAGACTGGGAAAAAGCATTAGTCATTGCAAACCAGGATAATACTCAACTTCAAGTTAATGGATCTGATTATGGTTCCCCTTTACAAGAGGGTCAATTTTTATTCATTAGTGAATATACATCAGACAATAATATGTATATAAGTACTAAAGATCCTTCTCATAAACTTTTCGCTTATCAAAGTTTAGGGAGAATATGGACAGAAAGTCAATTTCAGAATTCTAGAGCAGCCAACCAAGGTATGTTTTTTGTTCCGCCCTTAAATTGTTCAAATAGAGGAGATGTCAATAATATTGCTAAAATTGATGAAGTTGCAAATAAAAGTTATACTGGTGCAGTCACATTTATAACAAAAAAAAATGCTGAAATATTTATAAATGGACAGTCAATTTCTGATGTTCAAAATTCAAATGGTCCTTTCAGTGTCACTGGAAAAGATGATTATGTGACTTACAGAGTTGATAATTTGACAGGAAATATTTCAGTGACAGGAAATGATGAGCTTTATGTCGCATACTTTAATTACAATGGTGCAGCTACAACTGGTGGTTTTTACTCTGGATTTTCTAGACCACCTAAAATTGATTTCGATATTGAATTAGAAACACTTGGATCATGTATCAAAAAGGATGGTGAGTCCAATATTACTTTAAAAGCTTCGGATATTTCAAATTTCACATCAATTGTTTGGGAATATTTGGAAAATGGGAATTTTATAACAACGGGTGTAACTACAACTGAATTTACTCCAACTCAGTCTGGTACTTATAGGTTAAAAGGCATACTTGACTGTTCAGAATCAACATTTGTGTCAAATGAAACAACAGTATTTATTTGTGCTGATGATTTTGACAATGATGGGATAATTGACAACATAGATCTAGACTCTGACAATGATGGGATTACAAATAAATATGAATCATTTGGAGATGGACTTATCGATTTTTCAAACTTATCAAGTCCAGATATAATACTAGAAAATAACCCATCAAACATTATTGGTGGAATTATAGCTGTTGATATTCCACAAAATTTACATACTCAAAGTGGTGGTGTTGGAAGTATAACGTCAACTGTTGACCCAGGTCGTGATCAAGAAGTTGATATTGATATTAGTTTTAATGAAAAACTCAACATTAAAATTTCTGAGACTTCTGATTTTGAGATCCAAAAAACAGGTGAACAATTTGAATTAAAGGTTACTCCGAGTGAATCAAGTGTTACTTTACTGGACCCAGATAAAAATTTACTAATTGAAGTAAATGGAGTTTGGCAAGAAATTGATATACCATTTACTGCAAATACTATTAAGTTTAGGTATAAATCCAGAGTAAATAATACATTTGAATTTCATGCCTCAAAAATTGCTGGAATTTCTTTCAAACATCTATATAATAATATCAGCTCGAATGATAAAAGCATATTTGCTCCTAAAATTGAAGTAATATCTTACAGCTTAAATACAGATGGAACTGATTTAGAAGACATGTTCGATATTGATAGCGATAATGATGGTTGTTACGATGTTATAGAAGCTGGCTATGATGATTCAGATAATGATGGA
>MDSZ01241806.1_pt1 | contig 14918 bp, 12 predicted proteins | sample 811201 | NCBI WGS metagenome assembly MDSZ01 (sample SAMN05326647, study PRJNA326480) | marine metagenome | isolation source: seawater | place: Indian Ocean: North | collected 2010
CCACTCCCTTGCGGGAACTGGCACCTGAAGCCAGCGCGTCTACCAATTCCGCCACCTGGGCAGGTGAGGAGCGGGGGTGATACGGCGATGGATGGCGGCGAAAATCCGGGGTCTGATCTCTCGATTAAGACTGTTTGTGTACCATTTTGTGTACCACAAAATCAATCATGTGGACGTCTTCAGGACACCCCAAAGACGTGGCCGTAAGATAGCAGACTCCACCCTGCGGCCCGATTGATGGCTCTCTTGCGTGTCGATGCACCAGCCTGATCGCAGAGACCTGCCTCGGCAGAGTGGGGACACGAAAATTGCAAAAAAATCTGTAAGGGCTTTGATACAATAGCCGATACAGTCCTCCCCCCATGCCCCCTGATCCTTCGCTTAATCCCCGATAGGCAGTGCACGCATGTTGGCTTTACTGATGCTAGCGTTAGTGATTACAGGTGTTTCGTACCGAGAACCTTCCAACAAGACTTTTTCTGTATCGCACTTGATCCCATTCAGTATGCGAAGCTCGACAAAACATTGGTATGGCTCCAAAGATTCTTTGATCGCAGCGTCTATTGCAGAAACCAGATCGCTCCCGATAAAGGACAAGCTCTTCTCTGAAAAACCAAACCTGCGCTCTCGATCAGCATCTGACTTGAGTACAGACATCAGTCCGAGGAAATCACGCATGAAAAACAATTCACTGCGTGGCCTGTGTGGGCCTAGGGACTCTTGAATAGGGTGACCCTTCCAATCACCACTATACGGACGCACTGCGTAGGGTTGCCAGTTTACGCTCAGATTGCCGTGAGAGGTCAGTTTGTAAATGATTGCAGCAACTGGCCGCTTTCCCTTCGCATACGACCTTGTGACATCGACACCGTCATACTGAAAATCTATCGAGGTCTTGGCAGGCCCCTGAAGAAGTTCCTCCCAAACCCTTCCTAGCCGTAACGGTATATCTGATTTGGAAACGCCCATAGCCGACAGTTGGCCAGCGATATGAGCAACATACTCTGTGAAAGTCGTCCGCTTGCGATGGCCAAGGGGGGTATAAGTCTTAATCGTCATATTCAGTATTCTGCTCTCTGAATTCTCACAGACCTCTGATTCTGAACCATCTTTCTGTGGATCGCTACACCCCAAGTGGACGGTGATCCACATGAGCAGGCCCTAATGAATCCATCCTGAGGCCCCGCGCAAAGCGTCATACACATTGGGTTTGACTTTTGGATCATCATGATGCACTGGGTCTATGACTCTTGTGGATCATAGGTAACCAATGAAGATCGGATACGCACGCACCTCGACTGCTGACCAGGAAGCCGGGCTGGAGGCTCAGGAACGCGACCTCAAGAAGGCTGGGGCTGAACGCCTGTTCTCTGAGCAGGTCAGCTCTATCGCTACCCGCGACCAACTTAAGGCCGCTCTCGATTACCTCAGGGACGGAGACACGCTGGTTGTCACCAAGCTTGACCGCCTAGCGCGTTCTGTCCGTGACCTCATGGACATCGTGGAGACCATCGAGACGAAGGGCGCAACGCTTGAGATCCTTGAGATGAACCTCGACACGGCTTCACCAACCGGCAAGCTCATCCTCGGGGTGCTCGGGTCCGTCGCTCAGTTTGAGCGCGAGATCATGCTTGAGCGTCAACGCGAGGGGATCGCCAAGGCCAAGGCTGAGGGCAAGTACAAGGGACGCAAGCCGACCGCACTGGCCAAGAGCGAGACTGTCCTTCAGATGCTCTCAGAGGGGCAGACGGAAACTCAGGTCGCAGAAGCCCTGTCCATCTCCCGGTCGTCCGTCCAGCGCATCAAGCGTAAACAGGCAGCGACTTCAGCAGCATAGGACTGCAGTGGGGACCTTTGTGGGACTGATCGGCTGGTCTATGTCGAGGTGGCAATGATCGGCCAATATCGAGTCCCCAGTGACCCCACTAGCCTCCAAACCTGTTGTCCTTCGCGCTGATGGAGACCATTACCTCGACCCATGGCTGACGCCTCAGTCCGACGCAATGCGAGCGATTACAGCCGAAGCTACCTATCAGCTTCAGAGGTACGAAGAGGTCCATGGCCTTCGCAAGCGGGCACGTAAGGCTGCTGATCTGACAAGCATGAAGGAAGCCGTCTCAGCCCTCATCTGCGCTGCCACGGTCCACTTTCTCTCTCAGCGCTCTGGCGGCCTTAAAGTGTCACGGTCTCACAGGGTGCTCAGGAAGGATCGATACAAGACGCCTATACACAGCTCCAAGCTCGGTCACTTCCTCAACGCCCTGAGTGCCCCTGAGATTCCCTGGTTGAACCAAGTTCTGGGCGTTCAGACCCCTGCCAGCAATGCGCCTGTGACGACAATCACAGCTGGTGATCGCCTGATCCAACGCATCAAAGAGTACAGCATCACACGTGAAGACGTCATCCGAGGCGAAGGCGGCGAACTCATTGAGCTACGGGCCAGCAAAGGTGACCATGGCGAGCCTAGGGGCAAACTTCAGAATTACGAGGACACCGATCAGACACGAGCCTGGCGTCGTCAGATGCAGGAGATCAATCGCTTCCTCATGAAGGCTGAGTTGAGCCTCGAAGGGGCTGTCGGCACTGACATCTGCGACAGACGCCTACGCCGAGTGTTCAACAACGGGGACTTCGAGCAAGGAGGGCGTCTCTATGGCGGCTTCTGGCAACCCATGTCCAAGGCTGAACGCTTCAGACACCTTCGCATAGACGGAAAGCCCGTCATCGAGCTTGATTATGGGCAGGTCGCTACACGTATCCTCTATGGACGTAGCGGTCTTGAGCCGCCTGAGGGTGACCTCTACGAGATTGAGGGCAAGGCTTACCCTAGAGACGGGATGAAGAAGGTCCTCAACGCGCTTCTGTATGCCGCCAAGCCCCTTACGACGTGGCCAAGAGACACTGTGGACCTCTTCAGAAACCCTGTCAGCAGGAAGCATCCTCCCTTCAAAGAAGTCAAAGATGCCCTGATCGAGAAGCATTCACAGATCAGCTCTTCCTTTGAGACAGGGGAAGGAATGAGGATCATGTTTCTTGAGAGCCAGATTCTTATCGACGTTCTAGAGACCTTGAGATCTGAAGACATCACGGCTCTGCCCATCCATGATGCGATCCTAGTCGCCAAAGGTCATGAGCCATTGGCGCAGAAAGTCATGGAAGACTCATTCCTTAAGGTCACTGGAGTGACAGCCAAGGTGTCCTTGGAAGACCAGGCTTAAGAAACCTGATTCATTCATCTCATAAGAAGGATCAATCAGGAGTGAGAAATCTAGGTCACTTAAAGGGGCCCTATAGTGGGAGTCATAAGGAGGGTGTCTGCCCATGACCTCTCGTCGTCAGTCTCGCAGGGAAGACGTCCAGAGGAGACTCAAGGCCCTCTCGCCAGAATCCAAACGCTGCATCGTCCTTGGGTGCTCTGAGCCCACTCGGGCCTCGTCAGGGGATGGCTTTGACAAGCGCCTGTGTCGTCGTCACGCTGAGCACCTGTCTACGCACGGCAGCGCCTTCAGGAAGACCTACACGGCCAAGGAGCTGGCTCCAGGTAGGACGAAGGCGAAGGCATGGCTCAAGTCGAATGCAGACTCTCAAGCGTGCAAGATCGCCAAGGAACGAGTCCGTATCCTCTACCGTTCTGCAGGCCCTCTGGAACCCGCCTATAGGCTCAAGGGCATGCCGCCCAAGGAACGCAGCCGAAAAGCTTGGGCGCGGCTCAGGGAGGCCCTGATCGCCCCCGAGCGCATCCTAGAGGCATGGCTTGCGGTCTCAGCGACGATCGCCACTGATGGCGAGGCTGACACACGTCCAGAGTTCCGACGCGTCCAAGCCGCCAAGATCGTCCACAGGCTGGCCTCAGGGACACACAAAGTCTGGCATACGACTGCCTCTGGGGGTCATGAGATCACAGAACGACTCGAAGTCTACCCGCGCTCCAGAGGGCGCGTCCTGAGGCATCTTGGAGAAGACATCGAGCGAGCCTGTGAAACCCTGCCAGATTTGGATGCGTATCGCGTTCACGGGAAAACGAATCCACCCTTTCTTGACCGCTAAAATTGGTCACCTTGAAATCGCAGAGGCCATGATGGAGCATATTTATTGGTTCATTTCTATTTGGTAAATCGTCTTGTATTCGACATGGATAATTTCTAAAGTATTAAATTATATTATTATAATAATCGCTATCGATCTCTATTGGAATATCTTTACACCGATCGAGTTCAATCTGCTAAAAAATTTTATGAATTGTGTTATAGCGATGAACTGTCTCAAATAACTTTAGATCAGGTGGGGTATGCATTGTTACTAGCGCTCTTGCCCGCCCACAAAGAGCGCACAAAAGAAGAACAAAGGAATTGACCCTGGGTCACTTTCTGCCATCCTGTCACGAATCATCCCAGACATAGGCGTGATTGAATTTTGGGAGAGGGGACGTGCGGTTGGGGACTAACGAATTTTCTAGGCTTCTGGCGCAGTCAGGTCTGTCACTGGATGAAGCCGAGGGCGTTCTCGGGTTGTCTGCAAGACAGATCCGTCGTTATGCGAATGGAGAATGCCGAGCACCAGTTCTGGCAGTCCGCGAGCTGAAGAAGATTGTGAGGTCGCGAAAAAGCGCCCCCCCTTCTGCTCATTCCTTCCGCTTCATCGACCTCTTTGCAGGGATTGGCGGACTCCGACTGGGCTTCGAAAGCATTGGTGGAAAATGTGTTTTCACGAGCGAGTGGGATAAGTATTCGCAGCAGACCTATCGGGCGAATTTCATCGATGACGATGAACACGTTTTTGCTGGAGATATTCGGCCTTACGGAAACGAGCCTTCACTGGTGCCAGAGCATGACGTCCTTCTTGCCGGTTTTCCCTGCCAGCCATTTTCCCTAGCCGGCGTTTCAAAGAAGAATTCTTTAGGGCGACCACACGGATTTCTGTGCGAGCGGCAAGGGAACCTCTTCTTCGATATCGCTCGCATCCTAAAGCACCACCGACCTAAGGCGTTCGTTCTGGAGAATGTCAAGAATCTTGAGCGCCATGACAGGGGGAAGACGTTCGCAATCATCCGCGAAGTGCTTGAGGTGGAGCTTGGCTACACGATCGACTATCGCGTCATAAGCTCCCGGCCTTGGGTGCCCCAGAAGCGCGAACGCATCTTCATAGTCGGGTTTCTTGAAGATCAAGGCTTTTCGTTCAGCGATTTTGATCAGGTCGTCCCAGAGGAGTCCGAATGGTCCGTGCTTGGCGATATCCTTCAGGGTCACAATGAGATCGATCAAAAGTACACACTCAGCCAGCACCTTTGGGAATACCTGCAAGGGTATAAGGAGAAGCATTCCAAGGCAGGGAACGGTTTCGGCTACAGCCTGTTCGGACCGGATGATGTCGCTCGGACTCTTTCTGCCCGCTATCACAAGGACGGCTCTGAAATCCTGATCGCTCAAGAAGGGACCCGGCCTCGACGGCTCACTCCGGTTGAATGCGGCAGGCTTATGGGTTTCGAATACGGCGAGCGCCGCTGGAAGATCCCAGTCTCCGATACGCAAGCGTATCGCCAGTTTGGAAATGCTGTTGTCGTTCCTGTGGTGGAGGCGATCGCCAAGTATATGGAGCCGGCGCTCACGGAAGCGCTTCGATCAAACGTCCAGATTTCGAGCAACGCAGCAAGTCGCAGATCGGACAATCTAATTGCCTGACGTTGTTAACCCCGCCACCCGAAGCTGGATGATGAGCCAGATAAGGGGGAGCGATACGCGACCGGAAATGCTCATCCGATCCGGATTGCACAGGCTCGGGTTTCGTTTCCGGCTTCATGACCGTCGCCTTCCTGGAAAGCCAGATCTTGTACTGCGCCGGTACCGAGCGGCTATCTTTGTGAACGGATGCTTCTGGCACGGGCACAATTGCCACCTGTTCAGGCTGCCCTCGACTCGCCGTGAATTCTGGGAACAAAAGATCGCCAGAAACAGAGAGCGGGACGTAGAGGTAAGGTCAGCGCTACTAGACCAAACGTGGAGGTATCTCGATATCTGGGAGTGCGCTCTCAAGGGCCGTAAGCGCTTGGCCCTCAGCGAGGTGCTCGAGCTGGCGGCCAGCTGGCTGGAATCAAATACCGATAGAGCCGAGATCCGTGGGTGATACTGCACGTTGTTGAAAGAACGTCCTGTTTGCGAATCATTCATCGGATGCGCGATAAGTCACAGCCTGTAATTTCTGCTCAGGCCCCTGCTCTCAGAGATCAGCCCGGCCTGTTAACATGATTGTGGAGCAATGCCATGCGAGACGACCTGATGGACCTGCGGAACGAGCCTGATCCGTCGCGCCTGATATATGGTCTTCGCGACACCGGCTATACTTTCAACACGGCCGCAGCTGACATCGTGGACAATTCGATCGCCGCTGGAGCTGATGAGGTTAACGTCCGAATTGAACTCCAAGCTGATGGCAGGAAGTTCGTCTACTTTGGTGACAACGGGCAAGGTATGGATCGGGCCAAGCTGAGCGCTGCCATGCGGTACGGAGCACCCCAAAGAGAAAACCTCGCCAGCCTCGGTAAGTTTGGTCTCGGTTTGAAAACCGCATCGAGTGCCATCTGCCTCCGCTATACCGTGATTTCCAGATCAGATCCAACTGATCCGCTTCACAAGCTCGCTTGGGATCTTGAGCACGTTGCCGACCGCGATCAGTGGGAGATGCTCAGCGAGCCGGTCTCCGCTGACGAGGAGGAAGTCTTCGAAGAGCTCTGCGGTGAGACAGGAACACTGGTGATCTGGTCAAAATGCGACCGGCTTCTCGCTAAGAATTACGATGAGCCAGGAGGCACAAAGGAAAAGCGCGCTGTTACAAGCCTCATCCAGCGCCTGAAAGATCACTTTGCTCTAATCTACTACCGTTTTCTGGATGCATCCGACGAACGCGAGCGGAACGTCCTGATCACTGTGAACGATGAGCCGGTAGAGGCGTGGAATCCTTTTTACCCGGAAAAATCGGAGCAGGTGCTCGCCCCATCCCAGCAAGAAATAGAAATTGAACTTGAAGACGGTTCGATTGAGCACGCCTCCATCAAGGCTTGGATTTTGCCGCACTCCAAGGACATTTCGAAGGAGGAAAACGACACAAAGGCTAAAATCACCAACCGCGCCCAAGGCTTCTACATCCATCGCGAGGGAAGGATAATACAGCAGGGCGGATGGCTTCACGTTTTCGGCTCGCCTGAGCCTCATACCTCGCTACTGCGGATCGAGTTCGATTTTTCCCACACACTCGATTCCGCATTCAATGTGGACGTAAAGAAGTCTCAGATCCTGTTTGATCCCGCCTTGGAAGAGGGGCTACGCGAATTGTTGAGGCCCGTCTACCGGGAGGCCGGGAGCCGGTATCGCCGGACAATGAAGGCTGCGGCAGTGGAAAAGGGCGTCGACCACGGGAGCTCCAACAGGAGTATCGAGAGCGCCAAGACCGCCAAGAAGCCCAACGTGCTATCTGCCGACAGCGATTCCCAGACTGCCATCGTCTCAAACAACCGGGGCCCGAATATCCGGCTTCGTGTTCCAGTCCAGAACAATGTCGATCCGCTTAACGTCTACGTTGACGCCGTAACCGACATTACTAGCGGCCGCCTCTGGGAACCGGCCATGCGGAGCACAACCAGCGATGGTCATGTTGCCAGCGTCCGGGTGAACAAGCATCACGACTTCTATCAGAAGATATATCTGAAAGCTGCAGCGCTAGGCTACGCAGTCGAGGGAATGGATTTGCTGCTGTGGGCTCTTTCAACTGCCGAGCAGAATAACACCGACGAAGAACTCTCCGACATGTTTGAGGATATACGGACCGAAGTCTCGCAGAACCTCGAGAAGCTGCTGCGCGATGTCCCGATGCCCAGTGAACGCGATCTCGATGAACTCTGAGGAGGCCTTATTCGATGATTGCCGGTGTGAAGACGCTTATTGCCGAGGAAGTAGCCTCCGGGACCGGCGCAGCAATATCGGTTTCGGTTGAGCAGGGCCGTCGACGGAAAGCCTTGGCGATATGGTTTGATGATCTAGGGCGCAATGCCAGCCCGATTGTCGAGTTACGACCTGCCGGTTTGAGGCGTCATAAGTTCAAGCTGACCTTTGGCAAATTCGCCAAGCCCACAATCGAGCAGATGATGCGATGCGGTGATGAAGCGCTGGAGCTCGCCAGAGCGCTGGTCCAGACTGCAGCATCGAAGGCTGAAATATCGGTACTTCCGCATCAGGATTTGCAGGAATGGATCGTAAGCGGTTCTGACTTCTGCATCGAGGGGGAAATCCGAGCCGTCGAGGCCCCACTGTCTGACGATGCTTTTATCCAGACCGTTCATGAAGTCATCGTCCCGATCCTAGGCGCGATGGCCGAGCTCATTGGATACGAGGAGATACCGGCGGACGCCAATCCCCAGTTAGAAGCGGAAATGGAAGGAGCCGTGACAATCGCCACGGTGAAGCGCAGAGAGCGCAATCCGAGAAACCGGCTTCTTTGCCTGCGACTGCATGGCGAGGAGTGCAAGGTGTGCGGGCTGGATCCGCTCAAGAAATACGCTGGGGCCGGCGGTATCATAGAAGTCCACCATATCCAGCCTCTTTCAGTTTCCGGTGCGCCGCGCCCCTATGACCCCAGAACTGACTTGGTGCCGCTTTGCCCCAACTGCCACCGCGCTGTGCATACCCAGCGTCCTCTACCTATCAGCCCGGAAGAGCTTAGAGCTATGATCTCATGACGGAATCATCCCGCGCTAACAGCCTTCCGCCAAACTTCGAAAGTCTTGCCGCCACACCGCCGCCGGACTTGCGTATATCGATGCGCATCATCGACCCAGTTCTGATCGTGCAAAAATCCGGCGCAGGGTATCAGGTTGGCTTGGGCGGCAAGCGGCGAGCTTCTGGAAAAAGCCATGTGCTTGAAGCGTTGTCCATGTCACACAACTGGGTGCTTGATGGAGAGACCGTTCGGCCATTGCCGAAAGACATTTGCTCCTATGTTAAGCCGCTACTGAAAGGAAAGAACCCGGCCAGGATGTCCTTTCCAGGTGTTCTTGAGCTCCTGCGCTCCGCGCAAGAGCAGATCGCCATCGAGATCGACGATGGTGTTCTCGCTCCGGCAAAGCTCTCAGCTGGAGATATGCAGGGGAGCCGCGAATTGCCGGGGCTGAACGCCCGCCTCTATCCTTATCAGGCCGAAGGTGTCGCTTGGATGAGGGAGACGCTGAAGCAGACCGGCGGCCTGATTCTCGCGGATGAGATGGGCTTGGGCAAAACGCTCCAGATTATCGCGCTCTTGGTGCTGGACCCGCCTTCAGAGGAGAGTCCCGCACTGATCGTCTGTCCCACCAGTCTCATCGCGAACTGGAGACGCGAGATAATGAAGTTTGCGCCGGATCTATCGATTCTGCTGCACAGGGGGCCAAAGCGAGCAGGGATATTTCGTGATCTCCAGAGAAGCCAGATTGTTATTACCACATACGAAACACTAGCAAATGACATTGCCATTTTTTCATCATTCGAGTGGTCGCTCGTGGTGTGCGATGAGGCACAGGCTATCAAGAACCCTGACACTCGGCGGCGAGCGGCGATAGCCAGCGTTCCGCGGAAACGCTGCATCCCGATGACGGGGACGCCGGTAGAGAACAGCTTGCTTGATCTCTGGTCACTCACTGACATTGCGATCCCAGGGTTACTCGGGACCAGGATGGGCTTCAAAAGCGATTATCCGGACGATGAAGCTTCGGCGAGGGCAGTCGCGCGACTCACAGATCCGGTCATCCTTAGACGACGTGTCGTAGATGTTGCCGACGATCTTCCAGAGCGGATCGATGTGGACGTCCCGATCGAGCTGGGAGATGACTTGGTCAGCCATTACAATGAGATTCGGGAGGAGATTGCCGCCAAGTATCCTGTGGCGGGCGCACTTGTTGCAACCGGCCAGCTTCAGATCTTCTGCGCACATCCTTGGCTGGTCTCGCGCGATACCAGTGAGATCGATGGGGGCAGCGGCGAGGTCGAATTGGTGCCGGCACCTCGTGAGCCACTTATGACGCCAAAACTTGAAAGAACGATCGACTTGTTAAGGGAAGCCTTTGCGAACCAGCGCAAAGTTCTGATCTTTGCCCTCTTCAACAAATGTTATGACCTACTGCGCGAAGCGGCTGAAGATCTCACTGACGCTTATTGGGGGGCAATCAATGGCTCCACCCCTCAAGAGGATAGGCAATCTATTGTCGACAGCTTCTCGGAACACGATGGATCTGGGGTGCTGGTATTGAATCCAAAAGCGGCCGGCGCTGGTCTGAATATAACAGCGGCGACTGTGGTCATCCATTACACACAGGTCTGGAACCCGGCGCTCGAGGCCCAGGCCTCCGCGCGGGCACATCGCCGGGGGCAGGACCAGCCGGTGACGATCTATAGACTCTATTACCAAAATACGGTCGAAGAAGTGATGATCGAACGATCTCAGTGGAAGCGAGAACTTGGAAACGAGGCCGTGCCCGTCGGTCTACGCGACGAAGCAGACCTCAAGCGTATCCTCGAAACGGAAGCGGTCTAAGCCATGAAACAGATGGCGTTTGAGAAAGTGCTCACTGCAAACGACACAGGAGAGTCTGGCAGCCATCAGGCCGGGATTCACATTCCGAAGACCAATCAGGAACTCGTTGAGTTTCTCCCGGCTCTGGATCCGAATGTCAGAAACCCTGACAGCTGGCTTACTCTAAAAGACCCTCAGGGTCGCGAATGGAAAATTAGATACATTTATTACAACAATAGTCTTCACGATAAACAAGGCACGCGCGATGAATATCGCCTTACCCACATTCGGGGGTTTCTGAGAGAGCACGGAGCGCTCAAAGGCGACGCATTGAGACTTTCGAAAGACGAGACAGGTTCCTACCTCGCTTCCGTTATAAAGTCAGTAGCTCAAAATGAAGAGCCCGGAGCCCCGAAGCGAATCAAGCTGTCCGGATGGAGAAGAGTGCATTAAGGCGTATGAACCAGAGCCCAGAATTTTATGAACTGAGCATCGACAATCTGCAACTGAATAATCGTGTTGCGGCTTTGCTCAAGAAGCGCGGCTTATCAAAGATTGGAACGCTGTTTGCTGAGGTTTCGGGTAACTGGCCGGCGCTTAAACGAAGCTTGGGGACAGCTGCCACTGATTTGACTGGTGCATTCAGCGATCTCCAAAGTGTTACAGACGGATCCTCAGTCGATTGGATTAAGTATTGGAAGCTTCGACAGCTCGTCTTCTATTTTCCTTATGCTAGCTGCGATCAGTTTAAGGCGCTTCCTGAAAACGTACGCCGCATGCCGCTTGATTCGAGTTTCGGGCCAGGAATCAATTCACTTTCGGAACGGGGAATTCTGACTGTCGGATGCCTAATTGATGGTTTGGCGATTGGGATTGGCGGCCTTAAGGGGGTCGGACCGAGTAAGCTTCAGCAGATAATTGGTCAGCTTATACAACTGTATGATGCTTGGATTGCCGGTGAGCTGGCGATAGCAGAGACTCTTCCGCCGGAGCAAGTAGAGAATGGAGACATTTTTTCATTGCCTGTTGAGGCATTGAATTTGGGCGTGAAAGAGCGGTGGCTTAAAAAGCACGGCATAGTGACTTTATCGGATCTGAAGCCGTTTCTTTATCGGCGGAAAACATCGATTCCGAATGTGGGTCATAGCACTTTGCGACGCGCTCGTGCGCGTATCGAATTGCTCACCAGTCAGAGCAGCGAGGGCACGCAACTGGATTGGGCCGGATATGCCGCTTCGCTCGGCGAAGAACCGAATGTGTTTTTGTTGCAGCAAATTCAGAAACACCAAGATAAAAATAAAGCAATATCAGAACGCATACGGAATTTACCAATAGAGATTCTTTACTTGGGCGTTAAAGAAAAGCATCTACTCGAGGCGGATGTTCGCATCATCGATGATCTCCTCAAGCGAATCCCATTGCGCCGAGGTGAGATTCCACGGGTTGGGCCAAGCACCGAGAAATTGGCTCAAAAAAGAGTAAGCCTATTGCTCGCTGCAGAGTGCGAGCAGGGCGACATCGATTTCCAGAGCTACTTCAATGAGATCGGTGTCACGATTATACCTTCCTTCGAGGTTTCATCGGCTAGGGAATTCTTGTCATCGCTCCGGGACGTGTTCAGAGAAATAGAGACCGCATTACGTGACGATCTCTTGAGGGCGATCTTTGCCAACCGACTGTGTTGCAGCGACGACGAAAAAATGACCCTGGAAGAGATAGCCCAAGCCTATGGAGGGGGCATCACGCGCGAGCGCGTGCGCCAGAGAGAGGCAAAACTACTATCTTCACTTGCTGACGGTCTTCTAAGAGGGTTCTCGAGCGAGCCGGCTATATTTTTTAAAGAGGACTATTGCCTTTATTGGGTTAAGGCAGCGCAGCGGCTTGAGAGCATAGATGAAATTTCGCTCCCGGATTTGGTAAGCGCTGTGGCCGGAGCTTGGGAGTCCGAACTCGGAGAGGTCGAGGCTGTGCTCCCCTTGATCCTACCAATTATCAGCGGCGAGATCACGAGCCTGAAGGTCAATTTCAAGGAGCGGCTGGAACTTGTGAACCTTGGGTCGCTGTCGAACGCCGCACGCCACATTCCCCTGTCAAGATTGTGTTGGGGGTTAGTTGGGAGAAAACTCATCGACCTCGGATACAAAAGCCTCGGGGACATAGTTGATGGGCTCCGCGACGGATATCTTGAAGCGGACGGGGCCGTTACCCCCCACTTCATCAGTAAACTCTCGGCTGTTTCGGAATCAATTGATGGCAATGGTGAACTGAATTGGGGCGGCTATGCTGAGAAGCTTGGCGTACCACTACTTCCGGAATGCGAGCGGGGCACACAGTTCGATGTCTTTGAAAATCTTATTTTGGACCTTGATAAGATCATTTCCTTGGGAACCACTAGGAAGAATGCGTCCGAGATATTTCGGTTGCGGACCTCACAGGTCGCAACGGTTCGACCCACCCTGCAAAAGCTAGCGGAACAATTGAAGGCCCATCAGCCCGGCGTCAAGAGAATTGAAACGGATATCTTAGGCTTCCTGAATGACGCTTTGGTCGGCCTAAGCGACTCTCAGAAACGTGTCCTTATCCGGCCATCTTATCTCCAGCATTGGAGCGAGTTCGCAGAACTATACGCCGCGAATCCCAACTTTACGGATTTCCAGAGCAAGCTGCTAAAATCCACTTATTGCGACCAAGAGGTCGCCGCCCGTGTATCAAGCACCGTTTGGGCAGTCCTAAACGGCTATCCGTATGGTAGAAAGTCGAAGGCGTTGGATCGTGCTCACTACAGCCATCAGACGCCTCTGAACAACAAGCGTATTGTCCTCCGTGGCTTTCGAAGAGCGCATTGATAGAACGATTGGAGTTTTAGAGAGCGCTTTAACGCTATGTGTCTGTGAGTACGGTGTGGGCCCCTCCTTGTAATTCGGACGCTGACGTGAGTCACGATATGGGCGTGCGAGGGGCTCAATCTGAACGAGGATTAGGAAGCTGCACCTGTACCGCTGGCCGACCATTGTCTGATGATTGCCGCTGCGTCCTCTACAGCCTGCTTGAGTTTCGCCATCGGGACACGTTTTGAGCCATAGCGGTCTGTCATGCTCTTGGGGGCGTGGCCTAGGAGCGCTTGCTGCACCTCAAAGGCGCTGTCACTGAGCCTGAGGGCATCTTCGAATGTGTGTCGGAAGGAATATGCCGTGTAGGCTCTCGATTTCGGGACGCCAGCCGCCCTCAAGGCTTTATTGAGGCGTGCCGACAAAGCGCCTGTCTCGTGACAAGAGGTCGGGAAGATCGCGCCCTGTGTCCTTCCTGCGAGATAATCTGAGAGTGAAACCCTAAGATCATCGGGCAGCGGCAACAGACGAGCAGAGGAGCGGTTCTTCAAACCTCGATGCTCATTAGGCCGTATTCGCAGCACCATTGCGCCATCAGCAGAACTGACATCACCTGCGTCCAGACCTCCGATTTCCAATGGTCGGGCTCCGGTGAACCTCAGGAGCATCAGGATCATCTCAGTCGGACCTGTACGGCGTCGGTCAGCCAACCAGCCATCTATGTCTCTAAGGTGAGCAGGCAGGAAGGGCTCACGGTCCATGCCTGTCGCCTTGTCGATCACAGCAACACCCTCAAACGGGTTGTCGAGCTGTAGCTCAGCCACCTGCCTAGTAACGTTGAATATCGCTTTCAGTGAGGTCAGGCGTCGGCGGATCGTCGCTGCAGACTGCCCTCGTTTGTTCTGAAGCCATTGAACCCAGTCTCGAACATCAGACCGCTTGGTCTCAAACATAGGCCTATCGGGCAGGAACAGCTGAAATTGCTCGATAGCGGCAGCTTCAGGCTTCTTCAGTTCAGTCAGCCGGTGATGAGACAGGTAAATCGAGACGGCCTCGGACCAGGTTGAAATCCGCGTCTGCGCTCTCTCTGGGTAGAGAGTGAGCAGGGCGTCATCGAGCAGACTTCTAGAGACACTCTGGCCACGATTGAGCAACGCGAGGGCCTCATCGGTCGCATCAGTGAGAACCCGCGCTTCAAGGCAGATTCTAGGGTTGCTCAGAGCGCCACGGCCCAGGGACCGCTTCCATTCATGCAGGCCCATTTGCTCATGATGACGCGTGGGGATTCTGCGCCTGAACCAGACGTAGCCGTTGCGGTCATGGATGTAGGGTAAATAAGGTGTCTTCGGCATATCTCGTGTACCACATTGTGTACCGAGAGATCAGGCCAAATCACCTAAGTCCTTGATCCTTAAGCCCCTTTAAGGGGGAAGGATGGTGCCCAGGAGAAGACTCGAACTTCCACTCCCTTGCGGGAACTGGCACCTGAAGCCAGCGCGTCTACCAATTCCGCCACCTGGGCAGGTGAGGAGCGGGGGTGATACGGCGATGGATGGCGGC
>MDSZ01037924.1_pt1 | contig 14915 bp, 11 predicted proteins | sample 811201 | NCBI WGS metagenome assembly MDSZ01 (sample SAMN05326647, study PRJNA326480) | marine metagenome | isolation source: seawater | place: Indian Ocean: North | collected 2010
TTGATGAAGGCTTTTTCCTGAGAGGGTGTGAGAAACCCATTGAAATAGTCAGACAGTGTGTTTTCAGGTGAAAGATGACTTATACCTCCCGAAATCACATGCAATTGCATGGCCTGAAAGGACACGGGGAGGACAGTTTAATAGCGTTTTTTTGTCTTTTCCCATATTTGCGTCTGACTTTTGTAAAGGGTTTTTTTTGAATTACACTCCGTATAATGCGTAGATCTGATTGTCCTCCGGAGAAAGTGGAATGAATCTAAGTAAATCGCTTCTTATGGCTTGTGCCATTGTTGGGATGGGACTGTTTGCAGTATCAGCTGATGCTGGGCTGTTTGGTCATTGCCATCGTGATGCGTGTTGTCCTGAACCGCCACCGGTTGAGGTGTGTGTTATGGTCTGTAACCCATGCACGGGGTGTCCTGAGCCTGTCACACTATGTGTGCCCTGTTGCTGTGCGGCTGAAGTGCCAGCAGTGTCAACACGGTGTGCAATCATTGGGCAGGGTGTCACAACTGTGACGTATTGTTGCTGTGATTTTGAGGCCAAGATTCGCTGGGATCGGTGTGGCGTTCCTAACGTCGTGCGAACCCGCGGTTGAATCAACGGACTTAAGAAACGTTGAAGGGAGCTACATGTTTTGACAGAAACATGCGGCTCCCTTTCTATTTAAGCATCACTGTTCATCGCATCAGCTAGATTGAAGGTGTCTATCAAACCATCTGGCCATTGAGAAAATATCAAGAAATATTGTTAGCCACCCATGACCTCCGCGGGGATGAATCACAATGTCTACATCGTGTCCCATGTGTTTCGCCCGGTCTTGGAACCATTCAGACTGTTCCAATGGAACAAGTGTATCGGCATCACCATGATGGATGCGGATTGGTGGAAGATCTTTCGTGATGTGATAGATAGGCGAACATGCCTCACCGATCTCTTTCCATTTTTTGATGTTTGTTGCATCTTGACCGAAGGCTGCAACGTAATTTTTTGGCGGCCCTCCATTTCCTGGATTTTCAGTGGATCTGCCAAGGTTCAAAAGATCTGTCACTGGGAAGAAAATGGCTGCCGCCTGAACATGGCTTGATACTTGGTCGCTCGGATCATCTGTAGCTGCCTGCAAGGCTCCGCCTCCCGTAGCCAGCATGAGGCTGAGATGCCCACCAGAACTCCCTCCGGTGACACCGATCCTCTGAGGATCTATGCCATACTCTGCCGCTCGATAACGAATGACGCGAGTGGCTTTATGAATATCTTTGATAATCTCCATGACCGTCGCGTCGGGCTGAGACAGATGATAGATCGGAAAAACGGTGTAACCATGCCGAAGAAGGGGAGCGACAAGCCATATTGGAAATGTTCCTGGCGGTTTTGATTTCCAACTGCCGCTTACGATTACAAGAATTCCAGCTCCATGAGCGTTCTTTGGTTGAATAATATCAAAACACAAGGATTTTTCTTGCCGCTCACCATAGCGAATGCCATTGGTTCGCTTGACCATTGGATGGCAGTACCACCATCCGATCCCGGCAGTACAGAAGGACATTAAGAAGAGTATGCCCGATATCACCATGAGTAGCTTGCCCCACCGCGGTACTGTTGTCCAATTCCATGCCATAGGTGTCGTGACGCTGAAAGTCTCGTGATCTTTGAAGAACTCGGGTATAGTAATCGATTGTAGGAAGTGTACCTCACACGACTATATGATGTGATTTTCAAAAATGGGCTTCATGTAGAGAGTAACCCTGATAGAAGGAAGAAGGATCGATGAGTCACCCAAGTGTTCGAGGCATTGTTCATTTTATTGATGATACGAAAACATATGGCCAGAATGGCTTTCGCAAACGTGTGGTTGTTTTGGAACAACAGAAGGAAAGATTTACGAACTATATCCCTCTCGAATTTACCCATGATGGATGTGATTCAGTTGATGATTTGAATGTCGGAGATGATGTCGAAGTGTCATATCGTCTCAGTGGTCGTAAGTGGCAAAAAGATGCTGCAAGCGATGTCCGTTACTTTCTCAGCGCCGAGGCCATGGGGTTTCAGGTTGTCGGTTCGCAGGGCGATGATCAATCTGGTGTTCCAGACGCTGCTGTCAATGACGCGCTTGCCGAAGTTAACGATGATGACATTCCATTTTAGGTGGTTTCCTAAAGGGCATGAATCACATGAATCAATAGAGAAGAGCACCATGTAATAGGTCAGGCTCTGTCATTTGCACCTGTATTCCGCCACGCAACAGCATTCCTTGCAGGTCGTTATTGAATTGCTTGTGCGGCCCTCTGGTTATCAAGTATCCTATTTAAGTATTGGGGTGAGATCTGTACGACAACAGAGACATAGTCGATGTTGTGTTGATTCGTTGGCAAATATTTTGAGGGGAAAATTCGATGGAAACTCAAAAGAATGGAAGACCATCTGGCTTCACACTTGTGGAACTCCTGGTTGTCATCGCAATTATCGGAGTTCTTATTGGTTTGCTTCTGCCGGCTGTTCAGGCAGCACGGGCCGCAGCTCGTCGCTCTCAGTGTACGAATAATTTATCCCAAATTGGTAAGGCGTTGCATTCATTTGAATCCTCGATGGGGCATTTCCCACTGGGTGAGGCAGATGATGATAATAATGGTTGGTGTTGGCGTTTCTGGATTATTCCGTACATGGAAGAGTCAGGCCTGTATGATGCTGCGATGGGGGATTCAGATCCAGGATTGATTCCCTTCTCTCCTCCAGATATGGGGAGAGGACGTACTTCCTTCAGTCACGATTCCTTGACTCACGCTCAGCAGGCAACAAATATTGCAACAGGATCAAGCATCCCAGGAGGCGTCGCAGGAACGCCCATTTCGACCTATACATGTCCAGCTGATATTATTCCCAAACTATCGACTCACCCACAAAACAGTTGTTATGGAGCATTTGCCAAATCAAATTACTGTGGCAATATCGGAAGTTCTCCAGCATGGTTTGCTGCATCAGGATCATCGCTCACGTATACGTGCGGTGGTTCTAATCCGTCTCGAACCACTGTGTTACAAACGGATGCCTGGAATGGAATGCTTACGCATTCAAATCATAACTATAATAATTTTGCTGCATCCATCGCTGATATTCTGGATGGCACAAGTAAAACAGTTTTTGTTGGGGAAATTACTGAAAGCCTGAACCTGAGTAGAACGAAAACAGATACAGTGAGTTTCCCGGCTTGGGCTGGGGGCGTGGGCAATAACCCTGGTTCAATTTCTCCCACGAGCAAGGTAAATACAGGCAATGCTTGTGGGGACATGCAGGGACTCGGAAATGTATTTCGTTTCATTGATGGAAACTATCCGATCAATAGCCCGAAGACGGTCTCAGCATCAGATAATTGTTTTGGAAGCAAGCATCCTGGAGTCGCAAACTTTCTTTTTGTAGATGGAAGTATCCAAACCCTTTCTGAGAGTATGGATAGTGTGGTCTATCAGGCCATTGGTACGAGGAATGGCAAAGAAAAAGTGAGCATTCAGTGGTAATCCCTTTTCACTCATCGCATTCATTTTTTGGGAGTCATCACCGGTGACATACCTCCACCTGTTTTTCTGTGTGTTCTGCACCTGCATTCTTACGGGTTGCTCTGCACCATCTGCTGATGTGACGGGGGTCGTACTCACAGACGGAAAACCGGTTAGAGGAGGAAGCATTATTTTCTCACCAATTGATGAGGGAACCAATGGGGAGCCAGGACGTCCTGGTATGGCGGATATTGCTTCCGATGGTACGTTTTCTATGCATCTGGAAGCCGGTGCTGCAGGCTTTTGCACGCGTTGGGCAGTTCGTTTCACATCTCCTAACCTTCCGCCCATGCCTGAAGCGGAGGCAAAGGTTGCGAAGATTCCTTATCAAGGTTTTCTGCCACGTGATTCAGACATTGAACTGCATCCAGGGGAGAATGAAGTCACGGTCGAACTCATTCCCCCAAGCAAAAAGTAGATCAGGAAAAAGGCCCTTTGCAGTCATCATTCCTCTCATGTGGTTTCGCTTCGGTGCCGTGCCATCCAATAAACACTACCAAAAACACCGGCGATCAAACCCATGGCGACAAGTACTTGAGCCCATGCTGAAGTCAGAACAATTTTATTGACGAGCTTCCCATGCTCAGATGAGGAAACGGGTAATTGCCCTGTGTATTTTGCGACGTGATGCAAAAGATTGATAGCCGCTGAGTTTTCGGGTATTTCCTTATGGCATGCCACACAGGTTCCATCCCGATTCATTCGTGTTAGTTCTTGTTTATTGAAGGCACGAGACAGTTTCCAGTGATGGCCAACAGTTGCAAGTTGATTTCCTTGCTCATCAACAATCTGCGACCAGTCATGATCCAAATTATCAATAGAGCCCATTTGAGGGCGTGCATTTTTGGAAAGAATAGTGCCATCTGTTGTTTCAAGATCAACGGTGTGTTCTTCATCCCATGCACGTGGTCCACCAATTCCCAGCCCGAGGGCTTTATCGGAAGCATGGCACGATTCACAGGTTCGCGCATTTTTTGTCATGGTGTGTGGCTGTACCGGACTCATGTCAATGGCAAGCTGGCCTTCATCACCACTTCTCTCCAACCCAGCAGCAGTTTTGAAAATATGATTTGTGAGAACAGGCTTTCCATCTGCACCAATAATTGTGACAGATGGTTGGCAGCCGGGCGCAAGAGGAGTGACTCGCCCCTCACCATTGATGCCCATCATCGGTTCTTCCCATCGCAGATAGCTCCTGAGTTCACTGACTTTCCCAGGTATCATGAGGTCATAGTCCGCTTCACCTCCATCTGTGCGATGCTCTTCGGTCGCATGCTTTCGCCCTGCTGCAATCCAGTCGAAACCCATCTTTGATGCGTCAATTTCTGGACAAAGATCCTTCTGGCTGTAGTCAACTTTGACATGGCACCCAAAGCATTGTGGTGCCCAGCTTGCATGGCATGTGTAGCACTCCATTCGATTGAGGTGCTTGGAAACACCTTGCATGGATACAAGACCTCGCTGACTGATCGCATTTTCTGCAACAAGTTTCTTAAGTGGTTTCAGGCGGAGGTCTTTGCCTTCAGCTGTATAGATAACAACTTCATCACCGTCACGAACAACATTCTCATACGGGTTGCCGCGAGCCGTCAGTAAGAATCCATCAAGCCGTTCATGGGTTGCTCCCGCCCATGTATGGGGGAGCTGTTGTTGTGCAAGACCACGAGGCTCCCCTGTTGCAACGGTACTTGCAAATTCATCCATGAATCCGAGAGGCAGCTCCCATGGGAATTGATCAGGGGTGCCGTGACAGTCAGAACACTCAATTTGAACGGCAGCCAGATTAGTTGGAGCAAGAAAACCGTCGCCATGTACATCAATCGAGGTATGACAATCCTGACACTTCATGCCTTTTTGGTAATGAATGTCCTGCTCCATGGCTATGTAGTGCTTGGTGTGCAGCCCTGGTTGCTCTGTTCCGTTTTCATCATACGGAGATGCATACGGCGTTTCCATGAGGCCCTGAAATGATACACCGATTCGTTTTCCACGATTGTGGCAGGTCGTGCATGTTTCAACCGCCAGTCCATGATAGGTCACATCGTTGATTGTGACATCCGCGTCTCGGGTACCTTGAATTTGATGTGTGAGGGGATGACCTGTTTCTTCGCGGGAGATACTTGGGTCTGATCCTTCGTACAGTCCTTCATTTCCGTAGGGGATGTGACAACTAGAACATCCCATGCCACGGAAATCTCCACGAGATGAGCGACCCTTCACTGCATGGTGACAGCGATTGCACTCCTGACGGATGTATGTGAAAGCGGCGAGGGATGGGTCGTCATGCAATTTATCAAGTTCATTGAACTTCAATGCTTCTGGTAAGGGTTCATGCTTCTTTACGAATACGTTTGGCTCTAATGCAGTCAGCTTTTCCATATACTGCCTGTAGGCATTGGTTCCGAGGCGAACGGTAGGATCAGAAGGATTTTCAACTGCATAGTTTGCATAGCGATGTTCATAACCAGTCAGCGCACCAAAAGACCAACATGTTCCTTGGATCTTGCCAGCCTCTGTCATCATGAGGCTCTGCCACTGAACATTGACCTGTTCAGCGTGGCAACGCCCACAGGTTTTTTCATTGACCCATGGACTTCCGGGATCCGGGTAAAAGTCTTTTCCGCCATGCGCCAGGAGTACATCCTGTGTTTCATGAGGGTCTCCATTGTGGCATACAACACAACCGGCCGGATCCCCCATTTCGGCTCCCTTGGCCATAATCTCGTCAAGCATTTTTGAGCCAATCTCACGGATCGGCTCAATCTCCTGGTGACACGCCATGCAGCCAGATTGGGCTGCTTCAGGGAAGTGATCGAGTAATCGTTCAGGGCCTTTTGCCAATAGTCTGGAACAACACGTTCCTGCCAAACAACTCATTGATACTACAAAAAATATCCGGATGAGAAGTGCCATGACTACAGGAAGTTGTGAGGGGAGATGTGGCTCTAGAGTTCTGGAAGGAGTTTAGATTTTCTCCGGCAAGATTCAGTCTACCAAAACCACTACTTTTTTTGTTTCTTCTCCGACGTCGTCTTTGAGCGATTTTTCACCGGGCGATTTTTCACCGGGGGTATATCTATTCCATACTGTTTCCAGAAAAGCAGATGAAATGTGTTGTGGCCCGTCAGTGGAGCATCCTCATTCACCATATTTGGTACGGCGTCATCAAACCATGCATCGTATGCAGCATTCATCTGCTTTGCGAGTTGTGTGTGTTGTTTGATGACATTGACCTTTTGCGAGGGATCATTTTCCATGTCGTAGAGTTCATTACGACCAACCAATCGATAACGCTGGTTGCGTACGGCAAAGTTGACATCACGCGAAGCTGCTGCCTCACCTTCTTTCCAACGACCTTTGTGGAAGAAACGAAATCGGTCTTCCCAGGGAGCTGTCGGGTTTTTGAGAAGTGGTACAAGACTTCTTCCATGAAGAAGTTCTTTTTGCTCTGGATGCCCTCCGACAATATCTGCAAATGTTGGGAGGATATCAAAATGATTTGCGATACGATCGACATCGGTGTCTGGCTTCAGAACACCAGGCCATCGCCAGAAGCTTGGAACACGCGTGCCGCCTTCATCAACACTTCCCTTTTTCCCTTTATGATCACCATTGTAGATCGAGGCCGACGGCCCATTGTCAGTCATGAAAATGAACAGAGTGTTATTTTCAATACCAAGTTCATCGATCTTCTGGCAGAGTCGACCAATATTGTCATCAATATTTTCAATCATCCCGTAGAACCCCACAGTGCTTTCCGGAAGGCCAGCGTCCAGAAACTTTTTCTTGTAGGATTCGGGCGCGATAAAAGGACCGTGAGGAGCATTGGTTGCGATGTAGGCAAAAAAAGGTTGTGAGTCTTTTTGTGACTCGATCCACTGCATTGCCTGATTAAAGAAAATGTCTGTACAGAACCCCTTTGTTTTTACAAAGGAGTTATTGTGTAGGATTGCCGGGTCAAAATATTTATTTCCTGGTGCGTCACCACAACTGCCTCGATAGGACTGCCCAATGCCACCAGCTCCGTGAATAAAGACTTCATCAAATCCACGTTGATCTGGTCGATACGGCGCTTGGTCACCAAGATGCCACTTTCCAAAAATGGCGGTGGTGTATCCTGCATGCTTCAGCATTTCAGGCATTGTTGGAACGTCGAGTTTCATGCGTTCCCGCTCAAGGATGGTGTGTGTGACGCCAACATAAAATGGTGATCGTCCTGACATAATTGCTGAACGAGTGGGAGCACAGGTCGGGCTGACTTGAAATCGAGTGAAGCGAAGACTTTCCTTCCGTAACGCATCGAGATTTGGCGTTGCGAGGTCTGGATTTCCATGCCCGGAAAGGTCGTAGTAGCCCTGATCATCAGTAATAACAAGAATGATATTTGGCTTCCTTTCAAATGCCGGAGAGGCTGCGTGAGATTCGAGAACAACGCCAGAGGCAATGCTGGAACAGGCCAAGAAAAAAAAGAACTTATTCATAAAGGACTCCAGAGTGTCGTGCATAAGTATGTTCGTCTATCGGGCACATTAGTTGGTATGGAAACGAGCGTAATCCTGTTCAGACATCCAATGAAGGTCACGCCAATACGGAGTGTCATTAGGAGTCGGGGGACCTTCTGTTGTACGCCCCGTAATTACGATGCTCGTCAATTGTTTTTCCAGTATATCAGCAATATCTTGGTGTGATTCAATGACATTCACCATCTCCTCTGGGTCGTTGAGAAGGTTGTAGAGTTCTCGGTTTTGAGATTTTTGTTTACCCATCACTAACTTCCACTGCCTATCGCGAATGGCAAATTGCCCGCTACTTCCGTGATGAATGATGGGGAGACGACTATCTGTTTTCTGAGAGGTAAGGGCCGAGAGAAAACTCTGACTATCCTCTCCTGCGTTGATAGGTAATACATCATCCAACAGCTCAGCAAGTGTTGCGAGTACGTCTGTTTGACACACAGGCTGTGCGCATAAGCGCCCTGGGTTCACGATGCCAGCAGGCCAACGAACGATGAAGGGCACTCTGTGTCCTCCTTCATAAATTGAGCGTTTTCCTTCGCGAAAAATGTAGTTGCTCGCATGGCCAAATTTCTCTTTTCTTTCCGTCCACGTTCGCTCTGGGCCGTTATCACTGCTAAACAAAACAATGGTATTGTTTGCAATCTTGTCGTGTTCAAGAAAGTCAAGGAGACGGCCAACATGCCAATCTGTTTCAATCATAAATTCGCCATATGCCCCTGCACGACCCTTCCCGCGAAACTGTTCCATTGGAATCACTGGTTTATGCGGTGAGGTATAGGGCAGGTACAGAAAAAAAGGCTTTTTTTTATCCCGTTGTTGCATCCACTCAATTGCTTTTGTTGTGAAGTTATCAAGGCACGCGATATCAATGAAATCTTTTGCAACTTCGAGCTTCCCTGTAAATTTCCCATGTTCATCTGCTGATCTCACATCGGCGGTTGTTTCATATGGGGGCATGATCCGGTAGTCAGCGATCGCAATACTATTTCGCTTTTTTTGGGTGAACTGAACTGGTGGGTTGTGAGCAAAACGCCCATCAAACCATGCCAGGATCCCATAGTTCATAGACGCTGGAATTCCCCAAAAGTATTCGAATCCTTTATCGAGTGGCATATCGAGCACTGGTTGTGTCCAGTCTCGCATGCCGCGTGTCCCAGGAAAATCCATTCCGAGGTGCCACTTGCCCACCATCGCAGTCTGGTACCCATGATTTCTGAGCAAACTCGCAAGCGTCAGTCGACTGTCATCAATCAGACATTTTCTTTCTGCATTAAACACGCCACGCTTGAGTTCAGTCCGCCAGCTATATCGCCCAGTGAGAAGTCCATATCGTGAAGGTGTGCAGACTGTGTCAGAACAATGGGCATCTGTAAAACAGACACCCTCTTGTGCCAGCCGATCGATATTCGGCGTCTTGAACCTTGAGTCAGGGTTCAGGTAGCTTGCATCTCCATATCCTTGATCATCCGTATAGATCAAAACGACGTTTGGATGGAGAGATTCATCTGCTTGGGTTTGACCAAGGAATAGAAGTAAAAGAAACACAAGCAAAAAACACATGTCTATTTCCTCAAGCAAGATTTTTTATGAACGGTATTCAAGAAAAGTAATCATTCCAATGGACTCATTCTCGATTGAATGACACGCTGTCTCAGATGAGTGGACCACTGGTTCATGGGAAATGTCTGACTTGGAAGTATGTTTGTTGTTTCACCTGGATCAGCTTTCATATCAGTTGCAACACGAGCAACCACTTCATCACGTTCCTGATCCCACCACTCAGTATAACGAAAGCGCGTGCTCCGTATGGAGTGTCCAATCACGCGTTGTTTTGTTGTTGAGTTTGTGTGGGGATACGAAGAATATGCGTAGACACGATGAGCGATACTGGGATTCTTGAGAATTGGAGCAAACGACTTGCCTTGGAGGTGTTGAGGTGGCTCAAGTGCACATAATTCACACAGTGTTGGATATACGTCGATCAGTTCGACCAACGCTTCGGAGGTGCCTTGGGCTTTCGGCATTGTCGGGTTTCGAATAATTAGGGGAACACGTGTATCACATTCAAAATTTGTGTGCTTACACCACGATGTATGGTCGCCCAGTTTCCAGCCATGGTCCCCCCAAAAAACAACGATGGTGTCGTCGGCAATATCTGCTGCTTCCAAGGCCTCAAGCAACACGCCAACATTTCTATCCGTGTAGCTTACACATGCATGATACCCGTGCAGCATACGCTTATTGAGTTCATCTGGATAATCAGCGGGTGTCCCTCGAGAAGGCACATCTGAATACGCTCGGAGTTCACCTGGTTGACGGTTGCGCGCCCATTCCGGGTAGCCAGGGGGCCAGCTGCGGTTGTCCGGAAGTGCAAAATCAACACGTTGGTAGAGGTTCCAATATCTCGTGGGAGCATTAAAAGGGAGGTGTGGTTTGGTAAAGCCAACAGCAAGAAAAAAAGGTTTGTCTGATTGAGCAAGTGTGTGTATTTGACGCGCGCCTTCTCTGGCTCGCATGCCATCAGCATACACGTGGTCTTCTACGTCTGCAGATTCAGTACATGGCCCACGGCTTTTTGTTGTCTGTGCTCCGGGAGCAGATGTTCGTGACGTTCGCATATTCAGCATGCTTTCTGGATGTGCATAGGTTGCTCCTTTCACCTGAATCCACTCGGACCAATTGGCTGGATCGACACCTGGGCCAGCGGTGCCATGATATATTTTTCCTAGGCCGACGGTCGTATAACCATTGGCTCTAAAGTGTTGATTTATCGTTACAACATGAGGCCAGCGTGTCCGCCAATCGGTCACGTGGTACGTGCGCTCCCCTGTAAATTCTGGATACAGGCCGGTCATCAAAGAGAGGCGAGAGGCACCGCAGACAGCCTGATTACAGTAGGCGTGAGAAAATAAAATTCCGGATGCTGCCAAACGATCCAAATGTGGTGTGATGGCACGTGGCTTCATCACCTGAGATGCATAGCACTGCAATTCAGGTCGCAAATCATCAACCGCAATAAATAAAACATTTGGGTGATGCCTTGACGGTGCTGCTGATATCTTGAAGTCATAAGCGAACAAGCTTCCAAGAATAACCAGTACGCAGGTGAGAGCATACTTCCAAGAGGCAGTCTTTGGTGGACAGTCGTCAATGGTCATAATCGCACTCAGATGTTGCCCCTCTGTATCTATAGGCATATTCATTTTTATTCCAGAGTTCAAACGACAATACCTTCTGCAATCAGCCCATGAGACTCTCCAAGCAATCGTCTCTGCGTTAACAGAAGAAAGAAAAAGAGACACACGCACTCAGGTTCAACGATTAGCGAAGTGTAAAATCGGGAAGCTGTACGATCTTCCCTCCATTCATCGCTGAATCATGAGCACAAATGCCAACACACGTCCAATTGGCTGATTGGACAGCATTTGGCCATGGATCACGATCATCACGAATGGCACTCACAAATTCATGTACAAGATGAGGATGTGATCCGCCGTGACCACCACCTTGAATGAACGACAAGTGATCAGCATCATGGATTTCCTGGGGACGCGTAAACTTTTGTATGGCTTCAGGAAGAAGGTGTGCAAAGTCTGGCACGTCTACAGCTTCCGGAATTTCTGGTTCCGGCTTTTTCGCTGTATGAAGCACATGAGGTTCATTCTCGATCAATGTCCATTCAAAGCTTTTTTTTGTGCCATACACGTCGAAGCTTTCGCGGTATTGGCGAGCGACGTCGTAAAGAAATCGCCATATATGAGCCGTCAGATCACTGTCCTTCACCTTGATGTGACATGTTTCGACAGCAAATCGATTTCCAGATTTCTTAGCAATATCGTCACGGACGGTGCCTGATCCAAAACACGACACATATTCAGCACAACCGTTGATCAAGCCGAGACAAGGACTGACAACGTGGGTTGCATAATGCATCGGGATCATTTCTTCCCAATAGGATGGCCATCCATCCATATCCTGAGGGTGGGAAGCAGCAAGATGTTGAATTTTTCCAAGCTCACCCTTTTCGTACATATCTTTGATGAACAGGAATTCTCGACTGTAGACAACAGTCTCAGCCATCATGTACTTCAGTCCGGTCTTCTGTACTTTTTCAACAATCTGTTGGCACTCATCGATTGTTGTTGCCATGGGCACTGTACACATCACATGTTTGCCTGCGTCCAAAGCCTTCAATGACATCCACGCATGATCAGGAATAGGGCTGTTGATGTGAACACAATCAATGTTCGGATCCTTGAGAACATCGTCGTAATTGGTCAGACGGTTATCGATGCCGAATTGATCTCCAACCTTGTGAAGTAATGTTTCGTCCCGACGACAGATGGCTGCTATATGTGCATCTGGATGGTGTTGATAGATCGGAATAAATTCCGCGCCAAAACCAAGACCAATCATTGCAACATTGATAGACATACGTTCCCCCGAATCGAAATAGGTGTGACGCTTAACCGATGAGCCTCTAGGTGACAAGTTGAAACGTTTACTTTTATACCATGCAGATCAATCTCTGTGTGATCAATGACTCGTGTGCTCTTTCGTCGTTCGCTCCTGCGACTGTTCCTCCAGAAGGCTTAGGATTGTTGGACGAGTCTGACGGATTTGCTCCAGGTCCAACGTTTGGCCAGTTTTCTGTCCAATGGACCGATATGTGCCAGCCAATACGTCTGTCCATGGAGATGAAACAACATCGATGGACGTCTGGCCACGTTTATTTTGTTTGAGTGGTGATGCGCCGTGCTGAAGAAGCAGCTTTACGAGATCCTGATGGCAAAAGAATGCCGCAATGAAAAGAGCGGTGTTACCATCCTGATTGGCAAGTGCGGTATCAGCGCCTCGTTCAAGGAGAAGTCTTGCAACTGCGGTCTTGCCGTAGATCGCTGCAACGGACAACGGTGTCTGGCCATTGCGGCCTTGGCGTTCGTTAACCGAGATGCCAGCGTCCAACATCCTTTTTACTTCCGCTGGCTTACCCTCACGCACAGCAGTGAAAATATCTCGGTACTCAGACGCCTTCGCTCGTGGTTGTATTGTTGCTGCCTTGGCAGGATCCAGATTCACACCTTGTGTCAAGCAGTAGAGTTTCGTGGCTGTACGAATAAGGAGGTTTTCGTCTGCTACGGCCGGGCATGCGAGGCAGAGTTCATCAAGGTCATTGAGTCCAATAATTTCAAACTCTGGCCCAGGCTTGATAACGTACGTGCATCCATCTTCACTCAAGCAGAATAGATGGTTGTTATACGCCCACGGTGATGCTGTAAAAGAACCATTCGGAGAAAAACGCTGCTTACCGTAGATCTCCTGACCGGTTGTTGCATGGTGACATGTGAAAAAGCCACGATCGTAGAGGGTGTACAGGTACTCACCGTATACGATCTGAGATGGGTTGTATGACGATGATGTGCCGTCATACCATGCGATAAAATCACTTGTATCAAAAGTATCTTGTGGGGTGATGTCACCATGAGCACCCGGCTTGATGGCAAATGTTGGTCGATGATTGTCTCCAACATAGCCGGAGGCGATATAACACAGGCCATGAGCGGTAAAGGGTGATGGAATGACAAGACTAGACATGCGTCCGTCAAACTCCCACAGCAGTTGTCCATCAAGTGAGTAGCTGCGATTTCGATTCAGCCCTGGAACGACAAGTTCTGTGCGAAGGGTATTCTGCCAGACCAAGGGTGTCGCCCACGATCGTTTTTCATTGCGTTTTCTTTTCCACAGTTGCTGTCCTGAAACCGCATCAAAGCTTGCAATAAATGAGTCTTCCAAGTTGTCATAGACGATAAATACCTGGCCATCATGGACCACCGGCGATGCGGCAGCGCCGTAATCCTGAAATGTCTTTTTCGGCTCGATGGGGTGTGACCATACCTTCTTGCCATCAAAGTCATAGCAGTAGAGCCCCAGATCACCGAAGAGCACATACAGCCTTTGGCCGTCAGTGGTTGGTGTTTCACTGGCGTAGGTGCTCTTGGGATGACGCGGTACGGAAGGCTGGCCGGCATGGGCTTGGTGTTTCCAGAGCACATCACCGCTTTTCAGGTCAAAGCAGTACACCAGCCATTGATGTATTCCCTTTGCTGGTTCTCGTACGCCCTGTCCCAGATACAGCCCCTTATTTGGTATTTGGATTGGTTTGTCGCTGACGACCGTGGTCAAAAAAACCTTGTCTCCTGAAACGATTGGATTTGACCATCCCCAGCCAGGGACGTCTGTCACCCACTTCACATTCCTAGTCGTTGTCCACGACAGTGGTAGATTGTCATGGTTTGCTGCAACACCCGTTGCATCCGGTCCACGAAATCGATTCCAGTCTCCAGCGATGGAGCCATGTGCGAGTGTGCCGAGTAGAAACGTAAGAATGACGTTCGGGAAGGAGATATGTTGCATGTGATTTCTTCTAACCAGCGTTATTCATTTGATTGGTGTGTGAGAAATTAGCTGAGTTCGCAGGGGCTCAATGAAGTATGCCTGCTTCGTGTATCGTAACTAAATATAAGTCGCAGCAATTATGATAAATAGTGAAACGAGTTCGGTGATTCTAGGCGTTATGTGTAAGTTCCTAGAGTCGTTGTCTATTCTAATGAACCGATCACAATCATCGAGCGTGGCGCTGCACGACAGAAAGCCGAGGGCGTTAACACGATGCGAGGATGATCGCAAAGTATTGTCGGCACTGCGGATAAGTGGCTACATCTGCCGCACCGTGAAATCGCCCCGAGAGCTCATCCGCGTGTCGCTCCCATTTTGCAAACGTAAAACAGTACGCCCGACAGGACTCGAACCTGTGACCCTGGGATTAGAAATCCCATGCTCTATCCAA
>MDSZ01109557.1_pt1 | contig 14914 bp, 12 predicted proteins | sample 811201 | NCBI WGS metagenome assembly MDSZ01 (sample SAMN05326647, study PRJNA326480) | marine metagenome | isolation source: seawater | place: Indian Ocean: North | collected 2010
AAGTATAGTGAAGATAATCCTTATGTAGAAGCTTTCTGGAAATGGTGGCCTGAACTAGCTCCTAATTTACATACTTTAAGATTAACTGGGGGTGAACCTTTACTGTCTAAAGATGTATGGAAAGTAATAGACAAAGTTATAGATAATCCTAACCCTAAGTTAGTATTTTGCGTTAATACAAATTTATTAGTCCCAGATACTTTAATAGATAAGTTAATCTATAAGCTTAACGAATTAGATGGTAAAGTAAAAGAAATACAAATTTTTTCTAGCGGGGAAGCTACTGGTTTAGCTAATGAATATATTAGATTTGGAACTAATTACAAAAAATGGCAAAAAAACTTTGAAAGAGTATTAAATGAAACTGAAAACGTTTTAGTAGCTAATATGACTACAGTAAATTTAACTAGTGTTGGTACTTATTGTGATTTTTTAAGATACTTATTAAGTTTAAGAAAAATTCATAATAAAACAGTTAACTTCGATAAAGTACAATTTATGAGTAACTATTTAAGGTACCCTGAGTTTTTAGCTATTACTAATTTAGATAATGATAGTAAAGATAGATTTAAATTATCTGTAAATGAACTTATTGAAGAACGTAATCCTAAATCAGGTTTAGATAAAGACGAATGTCTAACATACTCGCAAATCGATCAGTTAAATAGATTGGTTGATCATATGTATAATAATACCGACAGTGGTGATAAACTAAAGTTAAACCGTAAAGATTTTTTTAATTTTACCCAAGAATATGATAAAAGGAGAGGGACTTCTTTTAATGAAGCTTTCCCTGATCTAAATGAATTTTACAAGTTATGTCAAGAAGCTTAAAAGAAACTAAAGAATTAATAGATTCGATTTCTCCATCGTTTTGTGCTGCTAAATGGTATAATGTATCTATATGGCTAGGAAATGGTAGAACTGCATCTTGTCACCATCCATTAGCTCATCATATTCCGAAGATGGAGCTACAAAATAATCCATCAGCACTACATAATACAGAATTCAAAAAAACTGCTAGAAAAGAAATGCTCGAAGGTACTAGACCTAAAGAGTGCGGTTACTGCTGGAGAGTAGAAGATGCAGCGAAAGGTAAAAAAGACGTATATAGTGATAGAGTATATCAATCTCATAGATACTCATCAGACGAAATATTAAAAATAAAAAATAAACCCTGGGATACTAATATAGTTCCTAAGACTGTAGAACTTGCTTTTGATAACTTATGTAATTTAGCATGTAGTTACTGTAATGCTGAGTTTAGTTCTACTTGGGCTAGAGATATAAATAAAAACGGTCCTTATAAAGGTATGGAAACTAAAGGAGGTCATACTTTTGCTAATAATGGTTCTCATGCTATGCCGTTTGGCCATAAAAATGAAGGTAATATTTTTATAGAAAAGTTTTTCGAATGGTTTCCTTCCATAAGAGAAGGCTTACAAGAATTGAGAGTATCAGGAGGAGAGCCTGCTAGATCCCCTTCATTTTGGAAACTACTTGAAATGTGTAATAACGATAATTTTGATTTCGCAGTTAACAGTAATCTAATTATGCCTGATGATAGATTGAATACTCTTATAGAATCAGCTAAAAAATTTAAAGCTTTTGATATCTATACTAGTGCTGAAGCATTTGGTAAAAATCAAGAGTTTGTTAGAGATGGATTTGATTGGGAAATATGGGAAAAAAATATACATAAACTTTTAAAAGCACCTCAAATTAGAGCAGTTCATGTTATGATGACTTTAAGTGCTTTAAGTGTTTGGACTACTGATAAGTTTTTAGAAAAAATTATTAAATGGAGAAAGAGAGCTGGTACTAAAGAAATGCTTTACATGTCGGTAAATATACTCAGATTTCCTTCTTTTCAGAGCATGAATATTTTACCTCAAGAAGTCAAAGATAAATTAGCTTTTAATATAGAAAAGGTTCTTATACCTTCTAAAAATTGGATGCATGAATGGGAAATAAACCATTATAATAGATTACTAGTATACTTAAGAAATGTTGATAAATCATATGAAGATCAAGATACATATGAAAATAAAGCAAACGACTTTAAAAACTTTACAGTACAGTATGCACGTAGACGAGAAAAACCTATAGAAAAATTTATGCCAGTAGAATTTAATGACTGGTTTAATACAATATAATATGTCAAATACTAAATTAGAATCTCCAGGAGATAAAATAAGTCCTACATTTTGTATATTACCTTGGATACATCTTAATACTTGGCCTAATGGTAACGTATATCCTTGCTGTCTTACTGACTATAGAGAAGAGTTAGGTAATATGAAAGATAATACTCTTGAAGAACTATGGAACGTACCAAGAATGAAAGAGATAAGGAAAGATATGCTTCTTGGTAAAAAACATGATAATTGTAGAAAATGCTACCAGCAAGAAGAAAATGGTTTAGATAGTACTAGAACTTCATCTAATAGATGGTACAAACATCATATACCTAATATTATAGAGCAAACTAAACCAGACGGCACTAACGAAAGATTCGAACTTTTATATTGGGATTTTAGGTTTTCTAATCTTTGTAATTTTAAATGTAGAATGTGCGGTTCTTATTTAAGTTCAAAATGGTTTGAAGATGAAATTAAAATTTTTGGGGGTAGTAATATTCCTAAAGCTATAATAAATGTTAATGATTATAGTAAAAAAGATATAAAATTTTATCTCAATGAATTTATGGAGGATGTAGAAGAAATATATTTTGCAGGAGGAGAACCTTTAATAATGGATGAACACTATTATATTTTAGAAAGACTAATCGAAATAGGCCATACTGATTTAAGATTAAGGTATAATACTAATTTAGGATATTTAAAATTTAAGAAATGGGATAACTTAAAACTTTGGGAACCGTTTAGAAAGGTAGATAATGCTAACGTAGCTATATTTGCTTCTATAGATGGTATAAACGAAGTAGCTGAATATAAAAGAAAAGGAACTAAATGGCCTAAAGTAGAAGCTAATATTAAAAAATGTATAGACGAAGGATTAAACTTTCATGTAAGCTGTACTACTAGTATAATGAATGTATTTCATATACCTACTTTTATAGACAGAATGACAGAGTTAGGATTAGATATATTTCATATTCAGCTTAATAATATTTTAACTAGTCCTTATTACTATAACATTAATATACTTCCTATACCGTTAAAAAATAAAGTTAGAATACTTTATAATAAACACTTAGAAAAATTTAAAGGTAGAGAGAAAGAAGAGCTTGCTAAAAAATATGATAGTATCTTTAAATTTATGGATGAAACTCCTAAAGATAATGTAGATAAGATTTACAAGCAGTTAAAAAACTTTACTGATAAACTAGATAAAGGTAGAGACGAAAACTTCCTAGAAATATATCCTTACTACACTGAGTGGTATAACAGTATAGGTAAAAGTAAAGTAATTTAGTGAAACAAGAAAGATTTATATGTGATTTACCTTGGAAGCATTTAAGTGTACACCCTCACGGAAACTGCTCAATATGCTGTGTAGCTGATCATAGTTATTTAGGTTCTCAAGCTATAGTAGGAAAAGATGATACTTTAAACGTATTAAACGTATCTACTGATACTATAGAAAGCATTGTAAATTCAGATAGTTATAAAACTATTAGAAAAGAAATGCTTGAAGGAAAAAAACCTTTAGCTTGCAAGACTTGTTGGGATGTAGAAGAATCAGGAGGAAGATCTAAAAGAGTTAGAGATTCGGTATTCGATATCAATTTTGACGAAATAACTAACCCAGATGGAAGTATAGATGTAGATTTATCTAATATAGAATTAAGATTAGGTAATTTTTGTAACTTAAAGTGTAGATCCTGTAATGCTGAATCTTCAACTTCATGGATAGATGATTATTATAAACTAAAAGATAAAGTACCTCTACCTAGTAATTTTGATAAACTTAAAAAAAGTAAATGGACTAATTACGATTGGGTAGAAGATACTGAGTTTTATAATAGACTTATTAAAAATAGTCCTAATATCAGGCAGCTACATATTAGTGGTGGTGAACCTTTTCTAGTACATAAGCATTTTTATTTATTAGAAAAATTAGTAGAAGATAATCTAGCAAAAGACATAGATATATTTTATATTACTAATGGTAACTACAACTTTAAAAAACTTATACCAGTTTTAGATAAGTTAAATAATTTTCGTAAGGTTCATATAAGCTTTAGTTTAGACGATGTATGGGAAAGAAATGCATATATTAGAAAACTAAGTAATTTTAAATTAACTATTGATAATATTAAAAACTTTCTTAATAACTATAATTTTTATTATACTATTACTCAAACTATTAGTACATACAATTTTCTATATTGTGAAGAATTAAGCCAATATTTAATTAAAGAAGGACTTTATAATTTAAAAGGTACTGGTAAAATACCACGTATAATACCTAACCATGTACACGCTCCAGCTTATCAAAATGCAACTGTAATACCTAAAAAAATTAGACAGAAGAAATTAGATAGTATAAAGAATTTAGTACATAAAGAAATTTTTAATGACTTTTATGGTAGGTATTATAATGCACCTGATAATAATGAATTATCTAACTTTTTTAAAGTGACTAATGCTGTAGATAAAGTAAGGAAAGAAAAAATGCAAGACTACTTCCCTGAGCTATACAATGTCCTTAAATCTGAATTAATATGAGTTTAAGATGTGTACATATAGAAAGCGGATTAAGAGTTACCAATAATGGTGCTATTCAGCCTTGCTGTTACTTTAATCCTAGTGTAAACTATAAAGACGATAACGGTTTAGATTTGAACGTAAATAGTACCTCATTATTAAAAGCTTTTGATAGTCCTACTTTAGCTAAATTAAGAGAACAGTTTAGTAGAGGAGAAAGACCTGATGGATGCAGTAGATGTTGGAAAGAAGAAGATGCAGGTATAACTAGTAAAAGAATAAGAGATAATAAATCTTATGATTTTAGAGAAAGTACTAATACTGTAAGGTTCTTAGAACTTAATTTAGGTAATACTTGTAACTTTGCTTGTAGAATGTGCGGTATAACAGCCAGTATAAAATGGTATAAGGAAGCTAAAAAACTTCACTATCCTCATATAAGTGATGAAGAGTATGATAAGTACGTGAAAACTATGTACAAGAGCTACGACGATGATAGTTTATTCTGGAAATCAGTATACGATGCAGCTCCAACTTTAGAAATGATAGATATGTACGGTGGTGAGCCTTTTTTAGTTAAAAAACAGTGGGAATTTCTCAAAGAATTAATTAACTTAGGATATAGTAAAAATATAAGGTTGCATTTTAATACTAATGGTTCTATATTTAAAGAAGAGTACTTTGAAATACTCGATAAATTTAAATTTGTAAATATTAGTTTTAGTATAGATGGTATAGAAGATAAATTTAACTACATAAGACATCATGGAGATTGGAATCAAGTATTAAATAATATGAATAAATGGGCAGAGTATTCTAAAGGTAGAGAACATTGGTTATTAGATGTATGTATAACTATTTCTATACTTAATATTTTAGATATAGGAGAATTAAATGAGTTTTTTAAAAATAATTTTCCTCAAATGCCCTTATTTTTAAACCAAGTGAGCTGGCCAAGCTATTTCTCAGTAAAATGTATACCTAATATTTACAAAGGCAGAATTACTGAAAAAATAATACAGTATATTGATAAAATAGGCAAAAGCACGGATGAATGGCCTGATGCATATAATATAAAAGAACAAATACTCAATACAGTTGAGTTTATGAATACTAATACAGGTACTGAAGAAGATTTTTTAAAGTTTTATAAAGTAAATGATTTATTAGATGAATCAAGAAATCAAAATTTTATGAAAACTTTTCCTGAACTGTATTCAATTTTTGAACCTACTACAAAAGTTTAGTTATGAAACAAAAAATAAGTTTAACAAAAGAAGAACTAGCATTATTAAAAGCATTAGATAAAGATGCTAATACTATAATTAAAGAATTCGGTAATATTAATATATCTCAACTTGAATTAGATAAGAGAAAAGATAATGCGTTAAAGTATTACGAAGCATTAAAGAAAAAAAAATCTGAAGTTTCGAACGCATTACAAAATAAGTACGGCAAAGGAAATATAGATATAGTTACAGGTATATTTACACCGGCTGGTTAGGTTACAAAGTTTTATCGATATTTATAAGTAATCCAAAAAAATATCTAATTAGGTTTTTGTATATATTTAGATATTTATTAATGTATAAAACAATCTAATTAACTAAACATGGCAGAAACATTAATCTCCCCAGGTGTATTAACCAGAGAAAATGACATTTCTTTTATCGCCCCCGCAGCTGTTCAAGCTGGTGCTGCTATTTTAGGACCAACAGTTAAAGGTCCTGTAGAAGATCCTACTTTAGTAACCTCGTACGGTCAATATCAGCGTCTTTTCGGGACAACATTCGATTCTGGTTCAACAAAACAAGAATACCTTACTTCTCTTGCTGTAAAATCATATTTTACTCAAGGAGGAAACTCAGTAATAGTGACTAGAGTAGTATCCGGTTCTTTTACTGGAGCAGCTAGTTCAACGATTTCAACTATCACAGGTTCATTAACTAATCCATTTACTCTAGAAACATTAGGAAAAGGCGCTATCTTTAATAACGCTACAGCTTCAGGAGATCAAGGTTTACATAATACCGATGGTTCATTAAAATCAGGTTCAGCTGACAACTTAAGGTATGAAATATCAAACGTACAAAATGCTACAGGTACATTCACTTTATTAATAAGAAGAGGTGACGATAATACCAAGAACAAAATTGTACTTGAAACTTTTAACGACTTATCATTAGATCCTAACTCTAGTAATTATATTGAAAGAGTAGTAGGTAACCAGACTAGAACAAAAACTACCGACGGGGACGGTAATGTATACGTTCAGACTTCTGGAGAGTTCGTAAACCAGTCTAACTTTGTAAGAATTTCTGCAGTTAATTTACCAACACTTAATTATGTAGGAACAGATGGCTTAACTGTAGGGAGTGATGCTAATAATATTTCATTCTCAGGATCATTACCGATAGCTCAATCAGGTTCATTTAATGGAGCTACAGGGAAAAATGGTGAAGCAGGAGCCAAATATAATGATGCAATCACTAATACTAATACTCAAGGTCTGATAGGTACTAACTATGCAGATAGTATTTCATTATTAGGTAACAAAGACGAGTATGAATTTAATATTATTTCAGCACCTGGATTAATATATGATTTTGGTACTCATAAAACACAATTAGATTCAATTATATCACTAGCTGAAACTAGAGGGGACTGTATTGCAGTTCTAGACTTAGAACAATACGGAGCTACTGTAAGTAACGTAACTTCTGTAGCTGCAACAGTTAATACTTCGTATGCTGCTGCATATTGGCCTTGGTTACAAACTCAATCAGCTACAGGCAAAAACGTTTGGATACCAGCATCTACAGTTATCCCAGGAGTATATGCATTTACCGATAGTGCTGCTGCACCTTGGTTTGCACCTGCAGGTTTAACTAGAGGAGGTATTGGAGACGTTATTCAAGCCGAAAGAAAATTAACTAGAACTCAAAGAGATACTCTATATAACGCAAATGTTAACCCAATTGCTACATTCCCAGGAGCAGGTATTTCAGTATTTGGTCAAAAGACTTTACAGAAGAAAAAATCTGCACTTGATAGAGTAAATGTTAGAAGATTGTTAATTAATCTTAAGAAATTTGTAAACGATGTATCAAGAACTTTAGTATTCGAACAAAATACTAATGTAACTCGTAACAATTTCTTGTCACAAGTTAATCCATTCTTAGAGTCAGTAGTACAAAGACAAGGTCTTTTCGCTTTCAGAGTGGTAATGGACGATACAAACAATACAGCCGACACTATTGATCGTAATCAATTGATAGGTCAGATCTTTATTCAACCAGCTAAAACAGTTGAATTCATAGTTCTTGACTTTACAATTGAACCTACTGGAGCAACGTTTACGGCGTAATTTTAAAAGTAGATATTTATAATAAAGCAAAAATAACATGGCAGTATTAGACGCAACCGAGATAATGTTTAGAGCCTTCGAACCGAAGGTACAAAACAGATTTATAATGTTCATCGATGCTATTCCAGCATTTATGATCAAGCAAGTTTCTGCTCCTTCTTTTGAAGATGAATCAATTAAACTTGATCATATAAACACTTATAGAAAAATTCGTGGGAAGAGAGAGTGGCAAACAATGGATATGACATTGTATGATCCAGTAACTCCATCTGGAGCCCAAAAAGTAATGGACTGGGCGAGACTTTCATACGAATCAGTAACTGGTAGAGCTGGTTACTCAGATTTCTATAAGAAAGACTTAACATTGAATGTATTAGGACCTGTAGGAGATATGGTATCTGAATGGGTAATAAAAGGAGCATTCATTACAAGTATGGCACAAGGAGACTTTGATTGGGCTAATTCTGAGGTTGCTGAATTAACAATCACAGTAGATATGGACTATTGCGTACTTAACTACTAAAATCTGCCAACATATATTTAAGACCCGGCTCTATGCCGGGTTTTTTTTTAGTTATGATATTCTGGTATGAAGATAAAAATGGTGGAATAAAAAGCAGTTTAGATTATCTATATGAAAATTTAACAGCTAATTTATCTTTACGTAATAAAAAAAGTAAGGATGAATACTTTTTAATTCAATATTGGGGAGTTTATCAAGGAGATATTTATAAAAATTTTTTTCCAAATATATTTACCGAAGAATATAACGAAAAATTACTAAAACTTCAAAAAGAAGGAGTAACTTTAATTATAGATTCATCTTTAGAAGGTACTATATACAGAAAAGATCTTTATAATTATATAAAAAATTTAGAATCTACTGGTATAGATATAAGTAAAGTAATTTTAGCTACTAATAATTTAACTCCACCTACTGATTATTTTGGATTAAAAGTAAAAGTAATATGCTTTCCAAGATTTCTTATAACTACATTATTTAAATGCAAACCTTATATAAATAACTCAGATATAAAACCTTCTTTTAAATTTTTATGTCTAAATAGAAGAATGAGGTTATATAAATATAAATTAATGTTAGAATTAAGTAGAAAACAGCTACTTAAAGATACTTTATATTCATGGATAACCTCAGTAGAAGGTCGCTACCCTGAGATAGGGAGCTTAAAAAAGAAAGGTATAGAAAACGATATATTCTTAAGTAGAGATGATAAGTTAAATGATGAACTAGGTTTATATGGGTTTAACAGTGATTGGTATAAGTCAGTTAAACTTGATATAGTTAATGAAACTTACTATTCAGAGGAAAACGAGATACATATTACTGAAAAAGTATTTAAACCTATTATGTTAGGTATTCCTTTCGTGGTGAATAGTACTAAAAACTATATAAAAAATCTTAAAGAACTTGGCTTTACATATCCCGATATAGATTATGATAGCTCAGATAACGATAATAGGTATAAAAATGTAGTAGAAACTGCTGAATACTTATTAGATAAAAATTTAAACGAATATACTTCGTATAATAGAGAATTATTTCATAATTTAGATCATAAGAAAAGTATACTTGAAAAGTTATTTTTTTCTAAAATTAACGTTGTTTAATAAATTTTGAGTTCGTATATTTATTAAAAAGAACTAGTTTTATAATAAAATTTATGAGTACAGAAAACAATTTTCCTACAGAAGTAGTAGATTTACCTTCTAAAGGCCTTCTTTATTCTGAAGATTCACCTCTAAAATCCGGAACTATAGAGATGAAATACATGACAGCTAAAGAAGAAGACATTTTAACTAATCAAAACTTTATCGAAAAAGGTATAGTTATTGATAAATTACTCCAGGCTCTTATCGTTGATAAAAAAATTAATTATAATGAATTATTAATTGGAGATAAAAATGCATTATTAGTAGCTGCAAGAATATTAGGTTATGGAGCAGACTACGAATTTGTTTACCAAGGTGAAAAAGTAAAAATAGATTTATCAACTATTGAAAATAAACCTTTTGACGAAAAATTAGTAAAAGACGGTAAAAATGAATTTAAATTTACTTTACCTACTACTAAAAATGAATTAACTTTTAAATTTCTTACTCACGGAGATGAGAAAAAAGTAGATCAAGAAATTAAAGGATTAAAAAAGATAAATAAAGATGCTTCACCAGAACTTTCTACTAGGTTAAAGTATTTAATTACTGGAGTAGATGGTAATGTTGAAACTGCATTTATTAGAAAATTTGTAGATAATCAATTTTTAGCCAGAGATTCAAGAGCTTTTAGAAAACATTTAGCTGAAATACAGCCAGATATAGATTTAAAGTTCTATCCAGAAAATGGCCCAGAGGAGGGGGTAGACATCCCGTTGGGAGTAACATTTCTTTGGCCTGACTTTGGAGTATAAAGTAAATTTATTTTCCCAAATCCACGAAATAGTATTTCACGGTAAAGGAGGGTATGATTACGAAACAGTTTATAACATGCCTGTTTGGTTACGTACTTTTACCTTTAAAAAACTCAACGAGTATTATGAAAAAGAAGCCGAAGCTGCTCGAAAAGCAAGCGGCAAATCAAAATTAGGAAGTAAAGTTCCTAAAGGACCTGCTATCAAAGGTGCAGATTATACTGCTAAGGCCCCTAATTAAGGGCCTTCCCTATTTATAATAAACTATTTTAAGTGGCAACACCTGAAGAACAAAAAAGAGCTGAAGACCTTCTTAAAAAACAGAAGGAACTTAAATTTATTGAGCAAGAGAGACTGCGTATCGAACGTGAACGTTTAGGTCTTACTGCATCTGATTCTTATCTATCTGATTCTTTAGATCAAGCTAAATCTTTAACTTCTTTTTCTAGACAACTTACCGAAGACCTCAAAGAGCAGGTTGGAATGCGAAGAGGCATTGGTGAAGAAAATCGTAAACTTGTCAGCTTAGCAAGACAGCTTCAAGACTCAGCATCTCAAGTAACTGCAGAAATAGGCGCAGAAGCAGCTGTATCTAAACAATTAGCTAAAGATCGTGAGATACAAAGGAACATTCAGTTAGAACTTGAAAAAGCACAGGCAGAACTTACGGATTTACAGGCTACTAAAGCTTCGAAACTTGCTGGTTTAGATAGAGAAAGAGCTAATATAGCAAATGATATTCTTATAGCTAAACGAAAAGCTGAAGGATTTGAAAAACAAGTTATTAATCTACGTAAATCTAATCTTAAAACAGATTTAGAGGATGCTGACATATTAGCTGAAAAAGCAAAAAGATTTAAAAACGAGGTAGATACTCTTGAAGAAAAAAGAAAGAGTGTTGATCTTATTTTCGAAAATGAAAAACGTAGTGTTGATGCTGCTACCGATAAAGTAGCTACTCTAGAAAATCAATTTGGTATAGCAACCGACTTAGTTGGTATTCGTGAAGCTGAATTAGATACACAGCGAAAAATCACCCAAGCTATGGGTGTTACTGGAGCAGTAGTAACTGGTTTAGGTGGTATAATGCAGAGACTTGGTCTTAGATCAGGTATATTTAATCAAACCGTTGAAGATACTGCTGAAGCTATGAGAAAAGTAGCTGCAGAAACTGAAAAAGCTAATGGTGAGGTAAACAGATTAGAGACCATGATGGTGGGTATCAAAACTCTTATCAATGGTACTGAAGATGGAGTTGGTGGTTTAAAAAGAGCATTAGGAGATCCTGCTACTATCTCTTTAGCAATATTAGATGCATTTTTTAAGATTGATCAAGCAGCTGCTGACTTACAGCAAAAAATAGGAGTTAATACTTCTGAATTCGTAAATCAAAATGATGCATTAGCTACTAGCGTTCAGCAGATGGAACTTATGTCCGATCTTGCTGATAAAACTGGCAGAAATGTAGCTGCTATATTTACCTCTCAGCAAATAGGAGAAGCAGCAGAACTTACAAATACATTAGGATTATCTGCCGATCAAGCTGGTGAACTTGCAATTATAGCTCAAGAAGCTGGAAGATCCGTTGGCGAAACTGCTGACAACGTATTTGAACAAGTAGATGCTTTTAATAAAGTAAATAGAACAGCGATAAGTGGTCAAGCAGTACTTCGAGATATAGGAGATGCTTCCTTTGATATTAAAGCATCGTTTTTAGCTTTTCCTGACGGTATAGCAGAAGCAGCTACAGCTGCCAAAAGATTAGGAATGAATCTAGACGATGTAAATAATATCGCAGATTCATTAATGGATTTTGAATCTTCTATTCAAGCAGAATTAGAAGCCCAGCTACTTACAGGTAAGCAAATTAATATGGCTAAAGCTAGAGAGTTTGCATTATCAAATGATTTGGCAGGTTTAAGTAATGAAATTTTCAAAAATTCTGTTGAAGTAGCTGAATATGGTGAAATGAACCGTATACAGCAACAAGCCTTAGCTAAGTCAATGGGTATTACTACCGAACAGCTTGCTAAAATGGCTTATCAAAGAGGTTTGGATACTAAGATGACTGATGAACAGTTAAAATCAGCAACAGGTCTTACAAGAGAAGAATACGAAAGAATGTCTGCTCAAGATGCTATGGCAACAGCAATGGCGAAATTAGCTCAAGCATTTGCTCCTATTTTAGATATAGTAGGTACTTTAGCAAATACTATAGCACCTCTAGTAGGAGTTTTAGGTAAAATAGTCGGATTTGTAATTGGCCTACCAGGAGGTATCGGTAAAATTACTATTGCTGCTATCATTGCTGCTAAAGCATTTGGTGGTATAGGAAATGCTATTGGTGCTGCAGGTAAAGGTATAGGTAGTTTAGCTAAAGGAGTTGTCAATATAGGTAAAAATGCCATGAGTGCTGGAAAGTATCTTTTAGGTATGGTTACTAGTCCTGGGAAAAAACTAAAAGAATTACAAGCAGGATTTAAGAAATTTGGTTCTATGCTTAAAGAAGGTTATAGTGGAACTGGAGCTAAAGATCCTACTAAAAAATTAACCGATGCTAGTAAAAAAGTTTCTAAAGATACATCTACAGGAGCTAAAGGAACTAGCAGTTTAACTAATACTATACAAAAAATTGATGCTAAAAAATTACTTGCTGGGGCAGCTGCAATGGTAATCGCTGCAGGAGCAGTATTTATATTTGCTAAAGCAACTCAAGAATTTATGGAAGTAAGTTGGTCCGCTGTAGGTAAAGCTGTAGTAGGATTAGCTGCATTAGTACTTGCAGTAGGTGCAGTTGGAGCAATCATGATGTCTGGAGTAGGAGCAGTAGCTATTTTAGCTGGAGCTGCTGCGATGGTTGTTATGGCTGGTGCATTATATGTACTGGGTAAAGCTATGCAACTGTTTAACGATGTAAATTATGAAGGTATAGGACAACTAGGTGCATCGTTTATTTCTCTAGGAGCTGGATTAGCCGCATTAGGATTCTCTATTTTAGCAGCAGTTCCTGCTATAGCTATTCTAGGAACTTTAGCATTATTAGGACCAGGTCTTGCATTGGCAGGGATGGGTATAGAAAGAATGGCTCAAGGAGTTGGTGCATTAGCCTCAGCTCTTAAAGAATTAGAAACTGAAAAATTAGAAAATCTATCAGACTTTACAGTTAAAGCTGCAGTAGCAGGAGTAGCAGCAAGTGGAATAGGAGCATTAGGCGAAATGGTTAGTAACTTAACTGGTGGTGGAGATAGCGAAAATCAAGAACTTTTAAACAAAGTAGATACTTTAATAGCTGCAGTAGAACAAGATAGAGTTACTAAAGTATACATGAACGGTAATCAACTATCTATGCAAATGGTTCAAGAAAATCCTAGACAAGGATAAAAACAACGATATTTATAATAAATTAATTAATATATACAATTATGGGAATACTAGAAAAATTTGAAGCTGGAGATCCAAAAGCTTCTGGACAAAGTGCTAATCCATCAGCACCTGGTGTACCACCTGCTACTAGAGCAGCTGCTTTGAATACTTCTCAAATGCACGCTCAAGGAAGTATAGGTGATGAAGCACCTGGCTTTGGTAAAGTTACTAAAGGATTCATAGCTACTAATCAAGAAGAAGCTACTAATCTTAACTTTAAGCAATCAGGACCTTATTCTGAACTTGATCTAGACGGCAAAAAGCCTCAAGGAGGAACTTATAGAGAAAACGCACCCGAAGGAGCATCTTTCTAAAATAAATGGGTATAATAAGAGAGTTTAATAAAGGCTCAATGGACGATCTCCGTTCGTTGAAGAATAGTGATTCAGGCACTAAAGACTCTTTTATTGACAAAAAAGAAGGATTTAAGTATAATCAGATTAATGCCAGATTAACTGATGTTGAAAGATTTGCTAAACTACTTACAAGTAAACCTGGGTTAAAATTTCAAGGTAATCAAGCTCTTTTACAGCAAGTAGATACTATAAATGATTTAAAAAAAGCAGCTAAGAAACCCGGCGGTGGATTTAACTTTAAAGGACTAGCTAAAGCAGTAGGTAAAAAAGCATTAAGTACAGCTGTTAATAATTTATCTACAACTGCTTCTATATTAGCTCAAATACCGGTTAATGGTACAGGTACTCATTTTATAAGAGGATTAGCACCTTCAGGTTATCTTCAATCTGGAGCTCCTAGAAAGACTAGTTTAGGTCAATTTTTAGCCGATCAAGGTATTGGAGGAGGAGTAAACGGTGCTAAATCAGCTAAAAACGGTACTCCTGTAGGTCCAATAGACGGTCCATTAAATGCTAACTACGTTATTGATCAACCAGTATCCCCTAATGGACTAGATGATACTAGTAAGAACGAGTTTAACGGAACGATAAAGTTTGAAGAAAATCAATTTAATAGTTTTTTACCTCCTGGCGCTGATACTATAAGTCAAAATCAAAAAAACGATTACC
>MDSZ01123800.1_pt1 | contig 14912 bp, 9 predicted proteins | sample 811201 | NCBI WGS metagenome assembly MDSZ01 (sample SAMN05326647, study PRJNA326480) | marine metagenome | isolation source: seawater | place: Indian Ocean: North | collected 2010
AAATCGATGAGTATGAAGAGCTCTTTAAAGCGATATCTCTGGGAGTTAAAGATTATTTCAATAAGACTGGTTTTAAAAAAGCTGTTATAGGTCTTAGTGGGGGTATAGATTCATCACTTACTGCTGCTATTGCAGTGGATGCAATTGGTAAGGAAAATGTGATAGGCGTATCAATGCCATCTTCTTTTTCTTCAGAGCATAGCAAAACAGATGCAAAAGAATTAGCAGATAATCTTGGTATTAAATTTGAGAGCATATCTATAAAAGAGCCATTCAATGTTTTAATAGATGAAATGGATTGTTTTTTTAAAGGAACAGAATCTGGATTAGCAGAAGAAAATCTCCAAGCAAGAATTCGTGGTAATATTCTAATGTCAGTAGCCAATAAAATCAATGCATTAGTCCTAAATACAGGCAATAAAACAGAGCTTGCACTTGGATACTGTACTATGTATGAAGATATGTGCGGTGCGCTTGGAGTCATTAGTGATCTTAATAAAAATGAAGTATATGGAGTATCTAAATGGTTAAATGAATCTTCTAGTTCTGATATAATTCCTATAAGCTCAATTACAAAGCGTCCCTCTGCTGAGCTTAGCGAGAATCAATATGATCCATTTGACTATGATGTTGTTAGTCCTATTGTTGACTTTATGATAAATGATATGGCCAGCAAAGAAGAGCTTGTAAAAATGGGCTATGATTCTACGATTATAGATAATCTTCAAAATAAAATTCATCAATCTGAGTATAAAAGACGTCAATCAGCACCAGGAATAAAAGTATCAAGTAAGGCATTTGGTGTTGGACGCAGATTTCCAATTGTAAATCAATATAAGGATTTAGAATGAAAAAAATTGTAATTCATACTCAGTCATCAGATCAGAAAGGAATAATTTCTAAATATACAAATGACTTATCATCAACGGATATTAACATATTAACTCTAGAGCAGCATGTCGAACCAGATGACAAACTGTTTTTTATGAGAATTGAAGCTGAAATTCTAAATAAAGATATGTCTCATGAGTCTTTGAATAGCATACTTGCAAATACAGATAAAGAATTTAATGCGAAGTCGAGGATATTTGATTCTAACGAACAAAAAAATATGGCTATTTTAGTAACAAAAGAGTCTCTACCTCTTTATGATATCCTTATAAAAAACCAAACTAATGAAATTAATTCAAACATTAAAGTTATTATAAGTAATCATGAAACTCTAAAAGATGTTGCTAATCAATTTAAAATTGATTTTTGCCATATTGATATAGGTAATAACAAAGTAAAGGGTAACGAAGAATTACTCAAAATTTTAAATATGCATAGTATAGATTTAGTTGTTTTGGCTCGATATATGCAAATTATCCCTAATGATATTGTGAATATATTTAAAGAAAAAATGATCAACATTCATCATGGCTTTTTACCAGCATTTAAAGGAGATCGCCCGTATCATAAAGCATGGAAAAGAGGAGTTAAAATCATTGGAGCGACAGCTCACTATGTTACAAACGAGCTAGATGAAGGACCGATAATTACACAAGATGTAGTTCCCGTTAATCATCACCATTCAATTAGCGAGCTAATAAACGCCGGTAGAAATTTAGAGCGTAATGTGCTTGTCAGTGCAATTAAAGCACATTTAGAGCATCGTGTTATGATTCATAAAAAACGAACAATTATATTTAATAAATGACACAAAAAAGATTATTTATTATTGATGGCATGGCTTTGATTTATCGCTCACATTTTGCGATGATAAAGAATCCATTAACCACTAAAAATGGTCAGCATACATCTGCTATTTATGGTTTAGCAAATTCTATATTTAAGATAGTAAAAGAAGAAAAGCCTGATTTCCTTGCTGTAGCAATGGACTGTCGAGAGCCAACCTTCCGTCATAAAATGTATGATTTATATAAAGCAAATAGAGAAGCTATGCCAGAGGAATTAGTTAGTCAGCTTTCACATATTGATGAAATGATAAAAAATATGAATATCCCTATTATTAGAAAGCCTGGATATGAAGCTGATGATATTATGGGAACACTTGCAAAGCATGCAACTCAGCAAGAAATTCATACATATTTAGTATCAGGGGATAAAGATTTAATGCAGGTTGTTTCTGACTCTGTTAAGCTTTATACTCCTGGTAGTAGATTCAAACCTACAACCGTATATGGTCCAAAAGAAGTAGAAGAGAAATGGGGAGTTACCCCAGATAAGATGATTGAATTTCTATCTTTACTAGGTGATTCTTCTGATAATATTCCAGGAGTGGATGGGGTTGGCAAGAAAACAGCAGCAAAACTTTTAATGGAGTATGGTAATACAGAGAATATATTACAAAATATAGATTCAATTAAAAATAAACGGGTAAGAGAAGGATTGTCAAACGGAGGAGATAAGCTTGACCTAGCAATTAAACTTGTTAGCTTGGATAACGATGTAGAGCTAGATCTTGAAATTAAAGATTTAGTAAAATGTGATATGGACTCTAATAACCTTAAAACCTTTTTCAATGATATGGAAATTCATAGCTTGTCTAATCAGCTTGAATCTCTAGGCAGTAAAGATAGTAAGCAAACCATAAAACCTAAAAAAGATTATAGGACAATTTTATCTAAAACACAGCTGGAAGATTTAATCCAAAAATTATTAAACTCTAATCTTATTTCTATTGACATAGAAACATCTAAGCTAGATCCTATTGAAGCTGATATTGTTGGACTATCTATATCTATTAAGCCAAACCAAGGATACTACATTCCCATAATCTTTCCCACTCAAGAATCTAATGATGACTATAACCTTGATTTAGTAACAGTATTAAATCTTTTAAAGAGAGTTTTAGAAGATGATAAAATAAAAAAATGTGGTCAAAATTTAAAATACGATAGCTTGATTTTAAAAAGACATGGCATTGATTTAAATGGTATTCAGTTTGATAGCATGATTGCTGAACATGTATTGCATCCTGAAAAAAACTCATACAAGCTAGATAATTTATCAATTGAATACTTCGGATATGAAATGCAGCCAATAGAAGATTTGATTGGCAAAGGTAAAGAGCAAATATCCATGTCAGATGTGCCTCTTAAAGATATATCATTCTATGCAATAGAAGATGCTGATATTGCTCTTCAATTAACCAAAGAGCTAAAACCACTTATAGAGAAAAATAAATTGAAAGATCCTTACTACGATATAGAAATTCCCTTAATTCCAATTTTAGTGGAAATGGAAAATACCGGTGCATATGTTGACAGGGAGATTCTTGATAACTTATCAGTAGAAGTTGATGAAAAAATAGAAAAATTAAAAACTGAAATTTTTTCTATATCTAATACAGAGTTTAATATTAATTCCCCTAAACAGTTAGCTGTTGTCTTATTTGATGAATTAAAACTTAAACAAATTAAAAAAAGAAGCACTTCAATTGAAGTATTAGAAGAATTAAAATTTCATCACCCACTACCAGAGTTGATATTGCAGTATAGACACCTATCTAAACTTAGTTCAACATACATTAAAGCTCTACCAGAGCACATCAATACTCGTACTGGTCGTGTTCACACATCATTTAATCAGACAATAGCTGCAACAGGAAGATTATCAAGCACCAAACCAAATTTTCAAAATATTCCCATTAGAACTGACATTGGCAAGCAAATACGAAAAGCTATACGAGCGCAGAATGAAGATTCTGTAATTTTATCTGCTGATTACTCACAAATTGAACTTAGAATTATGGCTCATTACTCAAAAGAACCTGAGCTTATTCATGCATTTAAAAATGATATAGATATTCATACTCGTACAGCAGCTTTAGTTTTTAAAGTAGATGAAAAAGATGTGACATCTGATCAGAGACGAACAGCAAAAATCGTAAATTTTGGTATTATGTATGGAGCTGGACCATTTAGGATGTCAAAAGAATTAGGTATATCTATGAAGGATTCAAAATCACTTATTGAAACATACTTTGAAACATATCCAGGTATACAAACATATATACAAGAGACAATTGAAGAAGCACATTTAAAAGGTTATGTGAGCACACTTAATGGTAGAAAAAGGTATGCTCAAGCGCTTGGAACTTCAAATATGAATATTCAAAAAGCAGAAGAAAGAGCATTAATTAATATGCCTATCCAAGGTACTGCTGCAGAGTTGATAAAAATTGCGATGATTAATATCCACAATAAAATTCAAGATAGAAAATTGAATTCAAAAATGATTTTACAGATTCATGATGAATTAATTTTTGAAGTTCCGAAATATGAAATAGAAAGTTTTTCAGAATTAGTTAAATTTGAAATGGAGAAAGCATTAAAATTGTCTATCCCTCTAAAAGTAGATTTTAGTTGGGGTCCCAGTTGGTTTGACGCACATTAAAAAGGAATACTTTTGGAAGCTTCAATCACATTTAAATCTATTGCAAAAAAATTTAATGAGAAGATAATTCTTGCAGATTTATCTATCGGAGTAGAAAATAATTCAAATCATGTAATTATTGGTCAAAATGGATCAGGGAAATCTACTATACTCCGACTGCTTACAGGATTGCTTGATAAGGATGCAGGCTCAGCCTATATTAAAGGAAAAGAAATTAGTAATCGCTCAGAAGAGACTAAAATGGTTACTGGTTATATGTCTCAAATTATAGATTTAGATTCTGAGATGACTATATATGAGAATCTTTCAATTTACTCTGAACTTTATGGCGTTTCTAAAGATAATGCAAATGCTAGAATCTATAATTTTGCAGAATTATTCAACTTTAAAGATCAATTATTCGAAAAACCTTTAAAGCAATCTACGGCTATGCTAAGAGTTATTCAATTTAGTCGTACCTTGTTGCATGATCCCCAAATTTTACTTCTTGATGAGCCGACCCTTGGAATGGATCCACAGTATAAAACAAAATTTTGGAATCTTATAGATAGAATAGGTAAAGATAAAACGATACTATTTACCACTCAAGACTTCAGTGAGGCCGAAAAATTTGCTGATCGCATATCAATACTTCATAATGGGGATATTAAGATGGATGGTAGTTTTTCTAGGTTGGTTTCAGCTACAAAGGGTCTTTCAAAATTTGAAATTCGTTTTAAAGAGACTCCTGATGAGAGTGTTGTTGATTTTGCAAGACAAATGCCTCAAGTATTGAAACCTCTTATTAATGGTAACTCTTTAGAGTTCTACACTCATGATAAAAAAGATTTCTTTAGAATCCTTAAGCATGTGATTGATAGGGAAATATCTGATATAGACATATCTTTTTGTAGGTTACTTGATCTCTATTTGGGTATTGTTGAGAATGGATTAGATTCATGAAGGCACTTTTAAAAAGAGAATTTTTTATACTTAGACATAATTTCATCCCTTATTTATGCATATTAGCATTAATGCCGATGGCTATCTATATTTGTATTTCTTATCCTATGCACACTCTCATCAAAACTCATAGTAGTGGAATTAATTACTTACATTGGTCATCAATTGGGAATATGATATTTTCATCATCTGTAATTGGCTATCTTATATCTTTAAAATTAACACTTAGATATACCGAAGAAACAAATTTTTCACATGCGATGCTCGCATCTCCAATTTCAAATATGCAACACTTACTTTCAATTTTAATTTGGTCATCTATTGTTTCATTTATTCAACTTTTATTTTCAATTGTAATAACTCAATCTTTGAATAGTAGTCTTTCAACGATTGATATCTTATGGACTATTTTATATTTACTTCCGATAATATTTTATTGCTCAGCTTCAGGGATTTTAATTGCTCTTTTAGGTTTAAATTCTATTGTACGAACATTTATTACAGTTTTATTTGTTGTATTTTTCATATCAACCACAGGCCTATTTATTCCAATAGATTTTGCATCTATTTCTATATTTAATTATTCGCCGCTGCATCTAACTATTCTTCAAATTCAAAATATAGTAACTAAGGATCCATCCTCCCCTTCACCATCTATTATTGTATTTGTAATATCTATTTTGATATTTATTATTAGTTTAATTATGAGCCATAGGGTTTTCAAATCATAGCATTATGAGTTTAGAGTCTACAGCTAATATCCTTAGTGTTGATGCTGGTGCATCAAATGTTCGTTCAGTTATTTTTAATAGTAATGGAGATACTATTGGTGAGTATGGCGTAAATGAAGGTGGAAATATAGCAGTTGACCCAGAAGCATCAACAAAGGTTATAATGTCTACAATATCTAGCTTATTGGATAAATGTAAATTAGGGTATGATGATATTAGCCATTTTAGTTTGGGGATTGCTGGTATTTCAAATGATGCGGCAAGAGAGATGCTATTTAAGAGATTAGATGAAAGAAATATTTCTTCTAAAACACACCTTAGCAGTGATGTGAATCCTATATTTGAAATGAATTGTGCAGACAATAGTGCAATTCTAGTTAGTGTAGGGACAGGATGTATCTGTCTTGGACGAAATCTAGAAGATAAAATAGAGAAAGTTGGTGGTTTAGGATTAGATAATGACTCTGGAAGTGGTTATTGGATGGGCAAGGAGCTTATTTTAAACTTAACTTTTAATAAGAGTGAAGATTATGATGAGAAATGCTACAATGAACTTTTACAAATGTCTTTGGAATTTTATGATGCAACAGAGCTAAATCAAGCTATTGATGAGATAATGTCATCAAGTGATAGATATCGTAGAATTGCATCAATTTGTAAGCCACTTTTTGAATTAGCAAAGAGTGGGAACGAATTAGCGCTTTCAATCGTACAACAAGGGAGCCAGCATATTGCAGACAAAATTATTCTTCTATGTGATAAAATATCATACACTAATGATGATATGATGATTATTGGCAATGGCAGTATTATGAAAGATTCTTTTTTTAGAAAGGCTTTATCTGATGCGCTTAGCTTTGACTTTAAAAATGTAGGTTGGCTGTTTCCAACGATTGGCTCTGCTTACTATCCTGGATTAATATCATGTAAAATTTTGGGATTGAATATAAATATTAATGATATACTAAATAAAAAAACTAAGGATTAATGAGAAAATATATATACATAATATTTATTTTTATATTTTTGGTTCTTGCATATGCTTCAAAAAGATCATTTAATGTAGTAGAAAGGCCTTTTACTCATAACGTTGAAATAAAGGTCAATCCTAATGGTTGGAAAAATCTCGATTTAAGAGAAAAGATAGCTCAGTTGATAATGGTTAGAATAAACGGGAAATTTTATAACTCAGAGAGCTACTATAAAAGAAATCTAAAAAAATGGATATCAGAAGATGGCATAGGTGGTATTATTACATTTTCGGGTAGCATCCATGGCACATATTATAATATTAAAGATTTTCAAGAATGGGCGGAGGTTCCCTTGCTTGTTGCATCTGATCTAGAAAGAGGGCTTGGGCAAATGATGTCAGGCGGAACACTTTTCCCATCTAATATGGCTGTAGCAGCTACTCAAGATACATCATTAGCCTATAAGCAAGGCTATATAACAGCAACAGAGGCCTTGTCTATTGGAGCTCACGTAATATTTGCTCCTGTCATGGATGTGAACAATAACGCAGATAATCCTATTATTAATTTTAGAGCATACAGCGACGATCCTAATGTTGTATCTAAATTTGGAACTTCATTCATAAAAGGAATTCAGGATGGTGGAGCAGTTGCTTGCGCTAAGCACTATCCAGGGCATGGCAATACTTCAACAGATAGCCATACATCACTACCTACGATTCTTGGAACGAAGGAAGAGCTTGAAAGTATGGAGCTTTATCCATTTAGTGAAGCAATAAAATCTGATGTCGGGATGATTATGGTCGGACACATTTCAATGCCAGGGCTTGATCCTTCTGGCCTAGCCTCTTCACTATCAAAGGTAATTTCATCAGATATACTTAAAGATGAAATGGGCTTTGATGGCATTGTCGTTACAGATGCTCTAGAGATGGGAGGTATTACAAAAAATTCTTCAGCTGGAGAAGCGTGCGTTAGAGCTATTGAAGCTGGCGCTGATATTGTACTACTTCCGCTTGATGTTAAACTTGCGATTAACTCTATATATGATGCAGTCCAGAATGGTAGAATTTCCGAAGATAGGATAGATCAATCTGTTGCCAAAATATGGAAGCAAAAATATGACCTTGGAATCCTTAAAGATAGGAATGTTGAATGGAAAACAGTAGAAGATAATATAGGTTTATCTGATAATAAAAAAACAGCTCAGTATATTGCCAATAAATCTATAACTCTTGTAAAAAATGATAAGAGTTTAGTTCCTTTAAAGCCCAATAAAATTAAAAAAATTACTCACCTAATCCTTACAACTGATGATAGTGCATATGACTTTCTAAAGCCATTTGATAGAGACTTAAAAAGAACTCATCGAAATGTGAAAAAAATATTAATTAATGACAAGCTAAGTAATAATAGAATTAATAGTATTGTTGAGGATCTAAAGGGAAGTAGTGTTGTAGTGGTATCCATGCTAATTAGAATTCGGATGGATAAAGGAGAGTCAACTATTGATGAAACTCATGCCAAGCTTTTAGATCGTTTAAAAGAAGAAAATATTCCAACAATTGGAGTTAGCTTCGGAAGTCCTTATTTACCATCATATAGTTCTCTTGATGCATATATGTGTGCCTATGGCTATGGTAGTATATCCGTAAAGGCTGCTGCAAATGCAATTTGGGGTCGTAGTTCAATTGAAGGAAAATTGCCAGTTAATTTAAGTGAAAAATATAAAAGGGGGCATGGCATAGAATTAAAAAATCGAAAATTTAGTTTTGAACCTAATAGTAATTCATACAAACTAGATCTTGCTTGGGATGTCCTTGAAAATGCGATATCATCTAAGGTTTTTCCAGGCGCACAAGTTGTGGTGGTTAAAAATAATAAACTGGTCGCTCAAGAATCTTTTGGAAAGCTGTCATATGATGAAGCTGCTAACCCTGTAAACAATAACTCTATATATGATATAGCATCAATTACAAAAGTATTGTCTGTTACTCCAGTAACAATGAAACTTATTGATCAGCGAAAGCTTTCACTTGATCATACAATTGAGCAGTACTACCCCTCATTATACAATAAAGATATGGGGAGCATTAGTATTAGACATTTGTTAACGCACTCTTCAGGCTTAAAACCTTTTGTTGAATTTTATAGAATAGATTCTAAGATGGATAGGGATGATATGCTAAATAGAATATTTAATACATCTCTTGATTTTACGCCTGGAGAAAAAATGCAGTATAGTGATTTAGGCATAATAATTTTAATGGATATTATAGAGAAAGTATCTGGTTCATCTCTTGATAGATTATGCAATAGATGGATATTTAATCCTATAGATATGAGCAACACCGGTTATAATCCAGATAAAATATTAAAAGATAATATGGCTCCTACTGAAGATGATGATTACTTTAGAAATAGATTGTTATTAGGTGAGGTCCACGATGAAAATGCATTTTTATTAGATGGTGTATCTGGCCATGCTGGAATATTTTCAACTTCATATGATTTAGCAAAATATGCACAGCTTCATCTTAATGGTGGAACCTGGCTTGGTAATAGAATTTTTTCATTTAATCGTATTGATGAATTTACAAAAAGACAAGAACTCCCAAAGGGCTCAGATCGTGCCTTGGGTTGGGATACTCCAAGTAGGAATGGAAAAAGTTCAGCGGGAGATTACTTCTCTGATCACTCGTATGGACATTTAGGCTTTACTGGCACCTCTTTATGGATAGACCAAGAAAATGAAGTTATTGTTGTTTTGCTAACAAACAGAGTACATCCAACTAGAGAGACGGGTGGAATGTACGCGGTAAGACGACAATTCCATACTGAAATAATGAAGGCCATACTTTAGAAGGTTTTGGATTTATTTATTATTATACTATTCTTTGTTATTTTTCTGGGGATAGGATTCTTATTTAGTAAATCAAATCAAACATCATCAGATTATTATAAGGGAGGAGGAGCAATCCCTTGGCCTGTTGCGATGTTTTCAATTGTAGCAACAGAAACTTCGGTATTAACATTTATTAGCATCCCAAGTTTATCATATAGATCAGATTGGTGGTTCCTTCAGCTTGCTATAGGGTATATTATTGGACGAGTTTTAGTTTCTTTTATTCTTCTCCCTAAATATTTCTCTAATGATATTGTTTCAATCTACGAGGTTATAGGTGGCTATTTTGGACGTCCAGTTCAGAAACTATCTTCCATTATTTTTCTTATTACTCGTTTGCTTGCAGATGGAATTCGTTTTTTAGCAACTGCTATTATTTTCAATATCTTAACAGGATGGGGAATCGTTCCTTCTGTATTTATTATTGGAATTATAACTTTAATTTACTCTTATTGGGGTGGAATTCGTTCTATCTTGTGGATAGATAGCCTGCAGTTCCTCGTCTATCTGTTTGGCGGTCTTATTTCAATCTACTTCCTATCTTCAAATCTTCCATCCGGTCTAGTACTTTCATCGATAGGAGATTCAATGAAAACGATTTTTCATTATGATGGATCGATACTTAGAGATAGCAATCTATTTATTAATGGTATTATAGGAGGTACATTTTTATCATTTGCATCTCATGGTGCTGACTATATGATGGTTCAGAGGGCATTATCCTGTAAAGATTTAGGAGCAGCTAAAAAAGCAATGATTGGAAGCGGTGTATTTGTTTTTATACAGTTTTCAATATTTTTACTTGTAGGAACTTTGCTTGCTGAGTATTTTCAAACTCAAAATCTTGAATCACTACAGATATCATCAGACTATGTAGATGCGCAGTGGAATGTTCTTAAAGATAGAGAGTTTCCTCTTTTTATTAACTACTTTTTAAGTCCTGGAGTTAGAGGGATATTGCTTGTTGGGGTATTATCTGCAGCGATGTCTACAATTAGCTCATCAATTAACGCGCTTTCATCTTCTACTGTTCGAGATGTGCTAAATATTAAAGATGATATCAAACTATCAAAAATTATAAGTGTTTTTTGGGCTTTTGCATTGATTTTCATAGCATCTGTTTTTGATGAGAGTAATAGCCTTTTACTTATCACTGGACTTAGAATAGCTTCTTTTACCTATGGTATACTTCTTAGTTTATTTTTATTGAGTCTACTTGAAATTAAGCCTAAGGATTCACATATCGTTATTGGTTCAATATGCGGTGTAGTTAGTGTCTTTCTTATGCAGTCAAATGCTGTATCCTGGACTTGGTTTATTATGGTATCTACATTAGTTACTATGAGCGTTTCAATTGGCTTATCTTTAATATCTCCAAGAGAGCATGATACGAATTTTTAGTATAATTATTTTCATTTTATTCTCATGTTCATCTGTAAACATGGACCTGTCAAATGGTATAGATGTGTTTTTTAAAGATACAGCATTATATGCTAACAAGAAAATTGGTCTAGTGATGAATCATACAAGTATAGATAAAAAAAATAACAACCTCTTTGATTTATCTCAAAAAACACTGAATGTTGTGGCTGTTTTTACTCCGGAGCATGGTCTTTTTGGATCACATGAAGCTGGGGGTGTTGTAGATAATAGCCAAGTAGATGGGATTCCTATTTACAGCCTTTATGGAAAGAGTAAAAAACCGACTTCTGATCAGCTAAGTGGTATAGATGTGTTGCTATTTGATATGCAGGATATCGGCTCAAGATACTATACCTATATCAGCACCCTTACCTATGCAATGGAGGCTGCTGCTGAAAATGATGTAAAGCTGATTGTCCTTGATCGAGTCAATCCTATTGGAAACAAGATAGAGGGGCCAGTCCTACAAGATGAATTTAGTTCGTTTGTAGGTATGCATCCTGTTCCAGTTCGTCATGGATTGACAATCGGTGAGTTTGCTAAATTGATTAAAGCAATGAATTGGATCAACGATGCAGATAAACTTGATCTTGAAATTATAAAAATTGAAGGCTGGAGTGGTGACTATGTAGAATTCCAGCTTCCACCATCACCCAATATACCGAATTTAGAAACTGCTATAGTATACAATGGGCTCTGTTTGCTAGAAGGAACAAATTTATCTGAAGGTAGAGGGACAGATACTCCATTTAAAGTTTTTGGTGCACCTTGGCTTAATACACAAAAGATTATAGAGATTGTAAACTCTCAGAATCTAGAGGGCGTAAAATTAGATACACTGACCTTTACTCCAATATCAATTCCAGGTAAATCAGTGTACCCTAAATACAAAGATACTAAATGCAATGGAATCTCAATTCAGATTACTGATAGAAATAATTTTTTCCCTCTGAAATTAGTGGTTAGTATTCTAAAGGCAATTTATGACACCCATCCAGATGAGTTGATGATCTCGAGCAATGGTTTCTTAGATAAGCTGTATGGCTCAGATCTTTTAGTCAAAAATATTTTTAATGGTTCTAGTATTGATGAGTTATTATTAACTTGGAGTAAGGAATCTTCTGAATTTAACGAAATGATTAAGCCATTTAGGCTATACTAAAATGACAATATTTGACTACTATATCGTCCTTATTTACCTATTTTCTGTATTCTATATAGGAATAAGATACAGAGATCGCTCCTCAGACTTTTCTACTTTTATGATTGCTGGAAGGAAAGTAGGACTCTCACTTGGAGTTGCAACAATGCTTGGTACAGAGCTTGGCCTTATTACTGTTATGTACAACGCCCAGACAGGGTTCAATGACTTTTTCGCAGCTTTTCATATTGGATTATTTGCGCTTGTGGTAACAATGTTTATAGGTATCACTGGAGTTGTAGTTGTAAAGTTAAGGGAATTAAAAGTTAAGAGTATTCCAGAGTATTACGAGATACGGTTTGGTAAGAATGTAAGGGTGCTAGGAGCAATTTTGTTGGTTATTGGTGGTATCCTAAATATGGGGCTATTCTTAAAAGTAGGAGCGATATTTGTTCAAGGAATTCTTTCAGCAACCTATGGAGTATCATGGGTAGAGGGGAGTGAATCTCTTCTTGCTATCATTATGATTGTACTTTTAGTCATGGTGCTGCTATATACTATTCTCGGTGGAATGATATCAGTTATCATCACAGATTATATTCAGTTTGTGGTATTATCAATTGGACTGATATTGAGTGTCTTATTTTCTATTCATCACCTAGGCTGGTTTAATATTTTCAATCAACTTGAAGTGCTTGTAGCAAATTCAAATCTAGTTTATGACCCAATACAGAGTAGGGGAGGATTCTATGTTAGTTGGCAGGTAGTCCTTGGCTTTGTTAGCGCGATAATATGGCCAACAGCAATCACAAGAGCTCTTTCTTTGAAAAGTCCAGAAACAGTTAAGAAACAGTATATGTGGTCATCGATATCTTTCCTTGTTAGATTTATGATTCCATGCTTTTTGGGTATCTGCGCCTTTGTGTATTTTGGTGGTAATGTAATTGGTAATCAGACTCTGATGATGATGCCTATGTATCTGGTTGAAATCTTACCAATAGGCGTACTTGGAATTATGGTAGCAGCGATGCTTGCGGCGTTTATGAGTACTCATGATAGTTACCTCCTTTGCTGGAGCACAATTATCACAAATGATATTATTGATCCTCTTACTGGTGGAAAACTTTCATCAAAACAAAAAATTAATTTTAGCAGATTCATCATTGTAATTCTTGGACTATATATTCTTTATTGGGGGCTTGTATATGATGGTGGAGATTCTATTTGGAGTTACCTTGGAATTACAGGGGCTATTTACTTCACAGGAGCGATTGCTGTAATCTTGTTTGGTGTTTATTGGAAGAAAGCAAGTTCAACAGGTGCCATCGCAGCTTTATTGGGAGGCTTGAGTGCACTTCTTGGACTGGAACCGATACGGGAATCTATTCCAATGGTCGCATCTCTTCAACCAGAGCAGATTGGATTAATGACACTTGCTTTTTCTATGACGCTGATGATTGTTTGCTCCTTATTTTTCCCAGATGAAAGGGGAGGGCAAGCATGATAACCTGGAAGCTACTGTGGCAGCTACTTTTCATTATTGGATTTTTATCATTCAATTTGATTTTCATTATTTTTTCAGTGAGAGGATACCGAGAGCTCAAGGAACTATTAAAGGGAAATAATGAATAAAAACTACAAGAAAACAATATTTTCTTGGTCAATGTATGATTTTGCTAATCAACCATTTACTACATTGGTTGTTACCTTTATCTATAGCACATACTTTACTCAAGCGATTGCCCCTGATGAAATAACAGGGACAATGCTGTGGTCTAGAGGAATAACTATAACCGCTTTATTTGTAGCGTTTTTATCACCTCTCATGGGTGCTGTTGCTGATCAGGGAGGATACAGAAAGGTCTCTCTGATATTTTGGACATGGGTATGCATCATAGGATCTGTGATGCTGTATTATCCACTTCCAGGAGAGATATACAAAGCCTTGACATGGTTTGTGATTGCAAACATTGGATTTGAAATGGGTAGTGTTTTCTGTAATGCCTATCTTCCAAATATTGCTCCCAAAGAAAAGATTGGACGAGTATCTGGATATGGATGGTCGTTGGGGTATGTAGGTGGACTCGCGTCTCTTGTTATTGCATTATTTTTATTTATTAACCCAGAAATTCCAGCATTTGGATTTAGCACTATTGATGGAGAAAATATCAGAGCAACGAATTTACTTGTGGCTCTTTGGTTTGCAGTTTTCAGTATCCCAACCTTCATGTGGCTAAAAGATAGAAAAGTTGAAGAAAAAATTTCAAAACGACTTATTAAATCTTCATATGGTCGTATCCGAACTACTTTTAGAGAAATAAGAAAATATAAACAGATATCTCGATTTTTGATTGCACGAATTTTATATAACGATGGTCTTATTACAATCTTCTCATTTG